>Ga0209013_10000787_pt1 | contig 28927 bp, 24 predicted proteins | sample Cruoilmetagenom2_FD_187291 | JGI IMG/M metagenome (GOLD analysis project Ga0209013, IMG submission 187291) | Oil polluted marine microbial communities from Coal Oil Point, Santa Barbara, California, USA - Sample 2 (SPAdes) (version 2) | ecosystem: Environmental > Aquatic > Marine > Oil seeps ...
ATAGTTAAAACCACAGGGAATCTTTTTGAGAGTTCTGAAGCCAGATCGTGGATGGCTGAAGAATCCAGGACTCTCAACAGTTCGATCCACAGTTCAGCTTATAACACCATGCACGATGGTGCAATTGCTGCAGATGATATATCAAAAAATGTTAGGAAAGAAGACTGGCGGGTTCTTGCAAAGAATCATCTTCATATTAAATAGTTAAGGGTCAATTACAACTCAGGGCAAGGGAGGATATCACGGTCAGGAATTGAGGATCCTGATAATTTCGGGAGTAAATTTTTTGTCCTGAGTAACCTTATTTGATATCAATCGGATTATTAAATAAGAGAAAAAGAAGCTTGCTAATCCTAATATCAGAGCGAAGAACTCTGGCGGCTCAAAAAATATATACCCTGAGATCGCACCTGCAAGGAGAAACAGCACTGGAAAGATATACAGCAGTCCCGTGATCTTTAATAAGGACGAAGTTGAGATCATAAATTCTACATGGTCCCCCTCCTTTCCGTTAACAGGATTTAATACCTGTGCTTCCATTGTATTTTGTTCACTTAGAGTATTACAAACATTTCTGCTGTTACACACTTCACACATAGAGCTTCTTCTTACCTTTACCCAGGCAATATCACCCTCTGCTCGTGTTATTATTCCTTCTTCTTTATTCATATTATTCACTTTTAACTGCATCCACGATCTTGACCGAGGAAGCTTTTTTTGATGGTATCAGTGTGGCTGTAAAGCTGATCAGAAGAGAAACGAAGACCACGGCGATCAGATCGGTAAATCGGATGTTGAATGATACATGGCTCATTTGATAGATCTCCTGAGGGATCTTGATCAATTCGAATTTATTGGCAAAAAAGGAAAAAACAAATCCGATCAGAACACCAAGTGCAGTTCCTGTGATCCCGATTATTGATCCCTGGATGAAGAATATTTTTCTTATGGTCTTAGGTGAAGCGCCATATGATAATAGTATTCCTATATCTTTTATTTTCTGGATAACCAGTAATATAAGTCCGGCAATTATGTTCAGAGAAGCAACAACAATTATGAGAGAGAGTGTGAAGAAGAGGACAGTTTTCTCAAGATCTAGTGCTGTATATAAGGCTGCGTTATGTTCTTTCCAGGAGATAATTGAGAATCTTGGAGGGAGTATATTCAACAGCTTTTCTCTGATATTGTCAACATCGAACATATCCCTGATAAAGATCTGGATATAATTTACTTTATTACCGAGCCTGAACAATTTTTGTGCAGTTTTCAGGCTGGTGACTACCGTTCCGTTGTCAATGTCATAAAGTCCGGATTTAAAAACCCCTGAAATAGTGAATTTTTTCATTTTCGGAATAAGTCCGGTCGGGGACAAAGTAGTCTGAGGAGAGACAACAATACAGGTGTCTCCCTTTTCAAGTCCGTTCCTCTCAGCGATCTCCTTCCCGAGCATCAATTGATTTCTCCCTCTGGGGAGGTCCGTATCGGGGATTGACTTTAACCAGTTCTCTTTAGTTTTTCTTGAAAAATCAAGTCCCCGGAGGACGGCACCGGAGCCATTACTATAATTTCCCTTGATTAATACAGTACCGAAAACAACAGGAGTTATATGTGTGATATCTTTCACATTTTCATTAACTATCTTTATGGTTCCCTCATAATCATCCAAGCCTTCACCTGTAAGGTCGTTAAGCATTATGTGAGCGGTTGCATCAAGGATCTTGTTCCTAATGTCACTCTGAAACCCGTTTAAAAGTGCCAAGGCAATTATCAGGGCTGCCACACCTATGGCAATTCCTATAATTGATACTATAGAGATAGTGGAGATAAATGAATTTCTCCTTCCCCTTGTCAGGTATCTTTTTGCAATAAAAAATTCGAATTTCATTCTTTGGGACGCAGGGTTGGAAATAAGATTACTTCTTTTATATTTTCAGCACCAGTATACAGCATGACGAGTCTGTCTATACCTATTCCTTCACCTGCTGCAGGCGGCATACCATGTTCGAGCGCTTTCAGGAAATCATTATCAACAACCTGGGCTTCATCGTCTCCCTTTTCTCTATCCTCCACCTGGGCTTCGAACCTTCTTCTTTGTTCAACCGGATCATTCAGTTCTGAAAATCCATTTGCGATCTCCATTCCAGCAATGAACAATTCAAATCTTTCCGTTTCCCTTTTATCTTCTCTTGATACTTTTGAGAGTGGAGAGATTGCTTTCGGATAATAGGTGACAAATGTAGGTTGAATCAGGTGCTTTTCCACGTAGTGATCGAACATCAGGTCAAGCATTTTTCCGAAAGTCGGAGGGATTTCATCTTCACTGAATTTGCCCTTGATAAAACCGAGAAGTTTGTTTTCGTCCCAGAGGTCCTCCACAGGGACTCCGGATTTTTCTGAGATCAATTCCATGTAGCCTGCTTTTCTGAATGGGGGTTTAAGAGATATTGTGTTTTCCTGGAATTCGATACTGTCTCCACTGAGAATTTTTTCGTTAAGGATCGAGAACATTTCTTCAGTCATTTTCATATAGTGGTTAAAATCTTTATAAAGTTCATAAAACTCCAGCATGGTGAACTCGGGATTGTGCATCAGGTCGATCCCTTCATTTCTGAAATTCCGATTAACTTCGAATACTTTTGACATTCCTCCGACGAGGAGTCTTTTGAGATAAAGTTCAGGAGCTATTCTAAGGTAAAAATCGGTGCTGAGCGCATTGTGACGTGTAATGAACGGCCTGGCAGATGCTCCTCCTGGAATAGGATGCATCATTGGTGTTTCGACCTCTACGTAATCTTTATCATAAAAGAACATCCTTATATTCTGAATAATAGCTGATCTGACCTTGACAATATTTCTGCTCTTCTCATTCACTATCAGGTCCAGATATCTTTGCCTGAATCTCATTTCTTTGTCCTGAAGGCCATGCCATTTTTCGGGGAGCGGGTGAAGCGATTTCGCAAGGAACGTCAATTCTGAAACAAGGATTGTGAGTTCCTCACTATGAGTTTTGAACAATGTACCTGCTATTCCTATAATATCCGCAATATCAAGTAGTTTGAACAGAGAAAATGTCTTTTCAGTGACTACATCTTTTCTGATATATATCTGGAGTTTTTCCTCCCCATCAAAAATGTGAATAAAAGCACTTTTCCCCATCTTTCTTACTGCTATTATTCTTCCTGCGGTCTTAACATTTATTTTTTTTTCTTCAAGTTCCTCTCTAGTGGAATCAGAATAACGTTCTTTTAACTCTGAGAGGTTATCCTTAATGTCAAATTCGTAAGGATAACACTCTATCCCGAGTTCCTCGATCTTCTCTATTTTTTCAAGTCTGATCCTGGTTTGTTCTTCCATTTTATAACCTCTCAATTAATAAACTTTTCCTCTCTTTTAAGAAAATTTATCTTAAATTTTTTTATAGTCTTGAAATCCTTTCCGGGACTTACAACTATATAGTTAGCTTTGAATCCCTGATACTGAGGGTCAAAGTAAAAAGATGCAGACCCTGGAATAAACAATTCAAGCCATCTGTGTGGAACAGGATCATAGGATTTCCTCTTTTTTTTTTTTAGATAAAAACCGCTTACATATCTTGTTCTGATTTCAACAATTTCCAGAAGTTCTTTTACGAAAGCCGAATATCCGATACAATTTGCTTTTTTTGAGATAACAACTTCTTCCGGGGTTTTAAACGGACTGTCACCCCAGTATTTTATATTATCTCTCAAATAGAATGATATATGCAGTAGGAATGTCCTCAGTGTTATATTTTCATTATACAATTCATTGAAAACCTGTCTGGTATATTTTCCAAGAGAGTTTAATCTTGCTAAATTAATAAATAATCTGTGATTTAGATTGAGATCCAGATAATTCGAATTTTCTATCATGATATTTACACTATTTCCAGAAGTGGTCACATTCTGTTTAAAATTTTCATTTTCAAAATCAGGGAAAATTGAATTCTGCTCTGTTATTATCTTTAAGTCGATCTGCTCAATCTGCCTGGCAGGTGAGAATAAAAGGAGTATGATCAGAAAGAACTTCATTCGATCACCTTATCAAGTACAGCATTAATTATTTTATATGATTCATCTCCGCCATACTTTTTTGCGATCCTTACGATATCATCTATAACAATGACCTTATTTCCTGTTTTCATAGATTCTGCAATCCCCATTCTTAATAAGTTTCTGTCTATTGGAGTAAGCCTTCCAATTCTCCATCCTATCAGGTCTTTTGATATTCTGTTATCAATGTTCACTCTATCATCCAAAATTCTGGTTATAATATCTGTTATAAATTCTTTCTCGATCTCATTTATATCTTTAAAAAAATTATTGTTCTCTTCAAGGATTTCTGAAAAGGGAGTTTCAAACTGATCTAATACGTCGATCTGGTAGAGTAGTTTTAGAATAACTTCCCGGCTGTATTTAACACGGAACATTACAAAACTTAAATTTCCGCATCTTTAAAAAGATTGAGAAGTTCGATGGCAGCCTGTGCTGAAGAAAAGCCTTTGTTTCCCATCTTGTTTCCGGCTCTCTCAATTGCCTGCTCGGTATTGTCGGCAGTAATTATTCCGTATGATACAGGTATTGAAAATTCGAGATTCAACATTGCAATACCTTTTGTAACTTCATTTGCCATAAAATCAAAATGGGGAGTTTCTCCCCTTATTATTGTTCCCAGGCAGATCAATGCATCATATTTTTTTGTCAAAATGCATCTCTTGGCAGTTAGCGGGATCTCAAAAGCACCGGGTACTTTTATTATATCGATCTCATCTTTCTTTGCCCCGCTTCTGAGAAGTGCATCAACAGCACCCTCCTGAAGTTTTTCAGTTACAAAGTTATTAAATCTGGATACAATAAGAGCATATTTATACCCCTTTGAAATCAATTCACCTTTATACTCTTTCATAAAACTCTCCTGATATAGAAAAATACATTATAGAAGCTGATTTGTCAAGTAATACTGCCCGTTTCGGAACTATCTTCCGCTGAAATGGATATCTGAAAAATGGACAGAAGGTGTTCTCCAGGAAGAATATGGATAAGGATCATTTCCAACTTCAACCAGTTTTTCCCATAATTCTGTAATATTTCCAGTTATATTCATTTCGTTAACTGGTTTTACAATACTACCTTTTTCGATCAGAAGCCCCATGATCCCGTAGGAAAAATCACCAGTTGTAGGATTAGAGTTCCCCCCGATAAAATTAGTTACAAGGATCCCTTTATCAATTTTTTTCACTATTTGATCCAGTCCTCTGCTTCCCAGTTCAAATACAAGATTTGAAGAGGAACCGGAATTCGGGGTCAATCCAAGTTTTTTTCCGTAGTAGGAGTCTATATAATATTGTTTCAATATACCCTTTTCTATTATGGTTCTTTTCTTTGAAGTGATACCTTCGTTATCGAAAAGTCTGGATCCCAGCCCTTTGGGGATGAATGGATCATCAATTAATGTAAGTTTTTCCGATCCAACCTTTTTGCCGAGTTTTCCATCCAGAAATGATCTTTTCTGCTGAATTGCTCCTGCGCTCATCGGGCCGTAAAGAGCATATAAGATTCTGCTGACAGATCTGTTCTCGATCACCATATCGAACTGCCCCGACCTGATCTTACTCTGCCCGATCTTCCTTACTGCATAATCAACTGCCTTTTCACCAAGAAATTTGGGTGAGGGCAACTCATTGAAATATCTTGATCTGGAATAGTAATAATCTTCTGGCCTCCCTTTATCTCCATCCTTTACAGTAGCTTCTGCTCCGCAGGAGTAACTTGTAGATTCTTTTTCACCTATAAATCCGTTTGAATTAACCATTACAGATTCTGAAAAAGTATCTGAATATCCTGAAGTAGCACTGATCAATTTATCAGATCTTTTTTTGGCTGCTGATTCTATTTTTTTTGCTATTTCAACCCTGTCTTTAGTTTCAATTTTACTATATTCCGGATCATTAAGTTTAAGATCAATTTCACTTCTTCCTTCATAAAGTTTTTTGTCGGGGAGGGAACGGAATTTATCTTTACTGAGATATTTTGTCATTGCGACGGTTTCTTTAACAAATTTTCTGAGATTTTCCTTTTCCAGATTGTTTGTACTGTGACTGGAATATTTCTCTTCAACATAGAGGTCAAGTCCAAGGGAGTTCTGAGTAGATTCCTTAAGTTTTTCGATCTGTCCATCCCTGTATTCGATCTCGATCTTCCTTCGGTTGGAGATAAATACCGAAGAGTTCTCAGCCCCATTCTTTATGGTTTCTGTTGAAACCCATTTTGCAAGTTCTGTTCTTTTCTTTCTGTCCATTTTATCTTACACCTCCGACTGTAATAGATGACACTTTGATGGTTGGAAGCCCCATTGAAACAGGGACACCCTGTCCGTTCTTTCCGCAGGTCCAGCCGCCTTCCGCCATCTTGAAATCATCTGCAACCATTGTGATCTTTTTCAAAACTTCCGGCCCGTTACCAATAATATTGATATCTTTTACCGGCTTGGTAAGTTTTCCATTCTCGATAAGGAACCCGGATTTAACATAAAAAGTAAAGTCACCTGCACCGATATAAACTTCACCGTTGGTGAATGTTTCTGCATAGAGGCCGTTCTTTACACTCTTGATGATCTCTTCTTTTTTGTGGGGCCCCGGGAGCATGAAAGTGTTCCTCATTCTGGGAAGCGGAGCAAATCTGAATGATTGTCTTCTACCGTTCCCCGTTGGTTTCACTTTATAATGTCTGGCACTTATCCGGTCATGAAGATAACTTTCCAGGATACCGTCCCTTACAAGAAATGTTCTCTGTGATTCAATATTCTCATCATCGATATTGATCGAACCTCTTATACTGGGATTTGTACCGTCATCAACGATAGAAACTATTTTTTCGGCAACTGGTTTGTTGATTTTATCAGAAAAAATGGAAACTTTTTTCCTGTTAAAATCAGCTTCCATTCCATGTCCAATTGCTTCATGGAGGAGAATCCCTGAACTGCCTGCGGCCAGGACAACTTCCATTTCTCCCCCTTTCGGTTTTATGGCATCAAATAGAGAAACTGTTCTTTTTACAGTTTCTTCAGCAAGTTGATCAATCCTTGCAGGAGTGAAAAACTCAATACCGTCCCTGATCGCAAGCGAGAAGGAGTTGTTTTCTTTTTTCCCGTTTTCTTCTGCCGTGCAGGATACATATGCTAGAGTCATTGGCTGATAGTCATATGATATTAATCCATCGGAAGAAGCTTCAAGAATATATGAACTCTGATCTATGAACCAGATCGAAGATTTAACAACTCTTTTATCAAGGTTAAAAATCTTATTATTTATCTTTTGCAGGTACGGGATCTTGCGGTCTATCCTGACATCTTCCCATTTGGTTTTAACAGGATAGTAGTCTTTCGGCTTAATTAGTTTCAGATCGATAGGATCTACTTTTTTTGAGCCACTTGCAATGTTTGCAGCTGTTTTTGCTGCAAGTTTCATTGCGTCAGGTGAGAGATCCTCAGTGAAAGAATATCCGGTCTGATCTCCTTTCAATACCCTGATACCAACGCCGAAATCTATATTGGAATACGCTCTGTTCACCTGTTTGTCCTCCAACCCGATATAATTATTGATCGTATGCTGGAAATATATGTCGCAATAATCTCCTCCATATGATAACGCTGTGGAAAAGATGTCCTGTATTAGTTTTTCATCCACTCCGAAATGGGCATAATATTCGCCAAGCTCTGACGGAGTATTTGAATCTTTACCAAAGGCCATATTTACATTGTTCCCAAAAAATAGCGGGATCGAGGCAGCAGCAGCCCCTTTTGCACTTATTGACATGAACTCCCTCCTTGTAAAATTCGATTTTTCCCCTCTTTTCCGAGGATCATAATTACTCATAGTTATTCTCCTGTTATTATATAAAAGATACTAAATTATACATGTTTTTTCAGAAAAAAGTTATAATCCAAGTTAAAAGATCCTGAATATTTTTTTACAGGAGGACGAATGAAAAACTGGATGTGGTCAACTGTGGTTTTTATAATTACTTTCGCAATTATTTTCCTGTTTGATCTCCCCATGACGATCATCTATCTGATAGTGATACCTGTCCTGATATTTATTTTTATCCAGGCATCATTTATTTATAGTTTCCGGGATTCTCTGACCCCTGTTGAGATACCATCAAGAGGTTATGACCAGAGGGTAAAGGAGAATGAGAGGAGAATGTCCGCTCTTCCTCACGGATTCAAGCTTATCGATCGGTTCTATCTTAAAGGTATTCCAGACTCTATTACCTATGCGTTTATTCAGGAATCTGAGCCTGTTATATGTTGTATTTATAATTTCGGAACCAAACAGGCTGTAGATTTTGTGACAATCTACAATGATGGATTTACGTTGACAACAAATGATACTCTGGATGGAGGGATGGCCCCCAGGCCGGAGAAGAATTTTGTTCAGCTTTTTCCTGGTCAGAATTATGAAAAACTGTATAACAGACACATGGAATCTCATATTTATCTGATTGAGAAGGGGTTGAGGCCGGAGTTTATTCACGGGAGTGAATTCCGCCACCATTTTATGAAAGAGTATCGGGCACAAGGTGACTTCATTAGAAAAACACCCTTCTGGCCGTTCATTTTACTTTACAGGACCGTAACAAAATATGGGAAAAAATATGCGGCTTCACTGAAAAGACAGGTTGAGGAGGGAATAACAAGAATATACAGATAAGAGAGGCGGCATTTATGTAAATTGGATTTCTCTGATATAATTGATAATATCGGAGTTGAAAATGAAACAGACAATTTATCTACTTATAATAGTTTTTGTTGTATTTCCTGTTTTCGGACAAGGTGGCAAAGTACTTGAAGATCTGCTGAATCCATTATCGGTAGAGATCGACAGATCTCAGATCTATTTCACAGAAGGGACGAATATCTATATTTATTCATTGGACGATTTGACCCTGCTCAAAAAATTCGGTAAAGCAGGATCCGGCCCTCAGGAATTTCTTGTTCAGCCTCAGGTTCCCCTTTTATTAAATGTCTCCAGGGATTATCTAATTGTAAACAGTCAGGGAAAGGTATCTTTCTGGAAGAAAGACGGGACATATATCCGTGAAAACAAGGTTCAGGTGGGTGTGTTCTCGGGTTTTTTCAAACCACTTAGTGACGGATATGTGGGCTTGAGGATCATTTTAGAGGATGGCATTATGTATTTCGGTGCCGATTATTATGACAAGGATTTTAAAAAAATAAAACTGCTCTTTAAACAGAAGCATTTTTTCCAACAGGGGAAGAAAATGAACCCGGTCGGAAGGATACCGTTCTTCAGCACCTGGAAAGGGAAAGTGTATATAGAGGATGAGCATGGAGTGATCCATATTTTTGATAAGACCGGAAAGGAATACAAACCGGTCTCTCACAAGTTCAAACCCATAAAGATCAATTCGGATCATAAAAAAAGAATTCTTGATTTTTTTAAAAATGATCCTGGGATCAAACAATTCTGGAGCTTCTTTAAAGACAATTTGGAATTTCCAAAAAACTTCTCTAACATTCAAAACTCCATTGTTGTGGATGACATGATCTATATGCAGACATACAGAAGGGATAACGGGAAAGTCGAATTTATTATTTATAATGTTGACGGAAAATACATCGGGACCAGGATGATCCCATTGAAAGAAATGAACATCATCAGGCTGTATCCTTATATGATATCTAAAGGAAAATTCTATCAGATCTTCGAAAATGAAGATGAAGAATGGGAATTATCCATTATCCCGGTCCGATAGGCGGTTAATAACTGAATCATGAAAAACTGGATAGAGATCAATTCGGAGAACCTCAGGCATAATCTCTCGGTCTTCAGAGATATTGCTTCCGGAAAAAAAGTTTTGTTTGCGGTCAAGGCGAATGCGTATGGCCACGGATTAAAAGAGGTAGTATCAATATCCAAAGATATTAATACTTTTGATTATTATGGCGTTGATTCCCTTGCAGAAGCTCTGGAGGTTAAGAGAATAGATGATTCAAAAAGGATACTTGTTCTCGGATGGCTTGATGAAGAGGAGCTGCCGGTGGCAATTTCATCCGGAATTGAGTTTGTTATCCCGTCGATACCATTTCTTAACAGGGCTGAAAATGTTGCTGTAAAAGCAGGGACCGGAGGAATAGGGCATCTGAAGGTTGAGACAGGTACCTCAAGGCTCGGTATTAATCCTGAAGAATTAATACGGTTTCTCAACGGTAATAAATTAAAAGGGATTGATCTTAGAGGGATCTATTCCCATTTTGCCGATATCGAAGATACGACCGATCATTCATATGCAATGGATCAGCTGGGAAGGTTTAATGATCTTTTATCCGAAATAGATTCTCGTGGCATGATACGCCATTTTTCCTGTTCGGCATCAACTCTTCTATTTCCTGAGACCTATTTTGATATGGTCAGGGTAGGGATTTCAGCATTTGGATTCTGGCCTTCAAAGCAGACTCTTGTGTCTTTTACAGAAAAGAACGGAAGGGATATTGATCTTAAGCCTGTTCTCAGTATGAAATCTAAAGTAGCTCAGGTTAAAGAACTTGAAAGCGGTACACCCGTCAGTTACGGACTCACATACAAAACTTATGACAGATCAGCTATAGTTGTTATTCCGGTAGGATATTTTGACGGATATGACAGAAAGCTGTCAAATGTGTCAGAAGTAATAATAAAAGGTAAAACCGCACCGGTAAGAGGCAGAGTATGTATGAATATGTTCATGGCTGAAGTTACACATATTGACAATGTATCTGAAGGTGACGTTGTTACACTTATCGGAAAAGATAAGAATGAAGAGATCAGTGTCGATAATCTTGCAGAACTTGCAGGTACAATTAATTATGAGTTTGTTTCACGGCTGAATCCGCTTCTACCCAGAATTGTTGTCTGACGTCACTTTTTTATTCAATTCTTTAAGTTTTTTTTCAGCTCTCTGTACATGAATCCCATCGGGATGATCGTTCAGATATTTTGTTACTGCAGGTATGGTCATTGTTTCTTCTGCAATCTCCCAATCGGATTGATCCCTTTTCAGATTTGCCTCTCTGATCAGGAATACAGAAGCAGTTATTAGTACGGCAATGATGATCAGAGCCACTATCAGGCCGATCAGCCCCCTTTTTGAAAAATTGTCGTTTCCGGGGCCGCTTCTTTTTGTCCTTTTTTCATATTTTCTTACCGACCCCGTCTTGTCACTCTTTATCCTGTAGAGGAGAGCATCAATAAGCCTGATCAACCCTTCACAATCTCTGACCCTTTCCGATGCTTTCTTTGCGATCATTTTATTCAGAAGGGGTTGTATGTAATCGTATTTTTTCGGTAATTCGGGGATTGGTCCCTGAGCATGTTTCATGGCAAGGGTTATCAGGTCATCATCTCTGTATGGAGTTGTACCGGTAAGCATCTCATAAAGAACTATTCCCAGGCTGTAAATATCACTCCGTTCATCAACTTTTTTTGCCCTCATCTGTTCAGGACTCATATATTTTGGTGTTCCTACTGACATACCGGTCCTGGTGAGATTACTCTCTGATCGGAGAGCTTTAACTATTCCAAAATCAAGCAGTACAAGTGTACCGTCATCTCTGAACATAATGTTGTCGGGTTTTATATCTCTGTGGATGAATCCTTTCCGATGAGCATAGTGAAGTGCGTCTGCAATAGTTCTTGTAACTTTCAGGATATTTTCAATGTCATTTTTAAAGGTATTTTTTCTGATTTTATCTTTCAGGCTCTCCTTAAGATATTCCATGGCAATATAATATTTATTGCCTTGTTTTCCAACATCATAAATTGAAATAATATTAGAGTGCTGAAGTTGAGCGGCGGTACGTGCTTCTTTCACAAACCTTTTAGTTACTCTTTTATCTGAAGCATAGGATGACAGAAGTACTTTGACTGCAATATTTCTTTTGAGTTTCGGATCGTTTGCAAGGTAGACACGTGACATCCCTCCGACACCGAGCTGCTTTTTTATTGAGTACCCTCTGATGTTATCCTGCATGAGAATATATTCCGTTCATTTGATTTAAATATCTGTATATGAGTATAACAGTTTGATCTCTTTTTCCCAAATTGTCGAGTCGATCGTTTCCAGGACCATAGGTATTTCATCGATCCTCGAATCACCCATTATGAACCTGAAGGGATCCAGTCCCAACTCTCCCTCTCCCAGACTGTGATGTCTGTCCACTCTGCTGCCGAGTTTTGCCTTACTGTCGTTCAGGTGCATCCCTTTCAGATATTGAAAACCTACTATATCATCAAATTTTTTCATGGTTTCAGAGTAAGTTTCAAAAGTTCTTATATCATAACCCGAAGCAAATGTGTGACAGGTGTCCATACAGACCCCGATCCTTGATTTATCTTCAATTTTTGAAATAATATGAGCAAGGTGTTCGAACCTGTAGCCGAGGCTTGTTCCCTGGCCTGCTGTATTTTCAACAACAAGGGTTACACCTTCAGTAGAATCCAGAGCAATATTGAGCGATTCTGAGATTAGATCGAGGCACTCATCTTCGCTTATCATTTTTTTGTGATTTCCGGGATGAAAGTTAAGATACTTTAACCCCAGCTGAGAGCACCTGTTGATCTCATCAAGGAAAGCCTCCCTGGATTTTCCGAGTCCTTCTTTCTCTGGATTTCCAAGGTTGATAAGATAACTGTCATGGGGAAGAATGTGTTCCGGGAGAAAACCGTTCTCTCTGCAGTGTTTTTTAAAAGAGTCTATATTCTCTGAGTTGAGAGGGTTTGCTTTCCATTGTTTCTGGTTTTTTGTGAATAATGCAAATGCTTTTGCTCTTATATCTTTTGCATTTAACGGGGAATTCTGAACGCCACCGGAAGAACTTACATGGGCACCGACCCTTTTCATCTCCGGTTTTACTCTATTTCAAAAAGGAGATGGTTGCTCAGGATATTTTCTCCTTCTTTCACACCGATGGATTTAATAATCCCGGGGATAGGAGCCCTCATTTCGTTTTCCATTTTCATTGCTTCATGGATCAGGACAAGATCTCCCTCTTTTACCTTATCCCCTTCTTTCAAAAATATTTTTACGATGTTTCCCGGGATGAAACTTTTGACAAGCCCGGACCTTTTTAATACTGCTTCCTTCTCTTTGTAATAAAAAAGTTTGTCGATCTTTAAAAGATTTGCGGAATAGAACTCACCATCTACATATATACCAGTAGGATACCCATCACTGTCCTTTTCTACTTCAACCTGATAGAGTTTGTTGTTGAGAAAGATTGATCTGATATCTTTCTCATCGTATTCACCGATAAGGATATTAACTCTGTTCTTGTTAATTCTTATTTCTGTTTCTGAGTGGAAGGTAGTGCTGTTTGATATCACTGTTTCATAGTTTTTTTTGTCAAGTTGAAATTTATATTTCATTTTTCACCTCAGAACTTTTTAAATAGTCTTTTAAAGAAACCGGGTTGTTTCATTTTCTCAAGTTTCTCTTTATAATTTTTTTTTCTATTGTCGATATGAAATATGGATGAGAGGACGGCAGCTGCGACCAGTTGCTCTTCTTCAGTTCTTCTCCTTTCATTGAACTTGCATTTCTGATTTAGAAAATCAATGGTTGTATCGCCGGAAAACAGGCAGTTACTATTGAGTATATGCCTCAGGAAATTAAGATTAGTTCTTATACCCTTAATTATTATGTTTTTAAGGAAGTTGTTCATATCTTTTATAGAATTTTCACGTCTTTCTGCAAATGTTAAGATCTTTCCGATGTAGGGATCATAGATAGGCGATACTTTGGCTCCATTATATAAACTTGTTTTGAATATATTTCTGATCGTCGAATAGCTGAAAAATTCTGTAACAATGCCTGATGACGGGCGGAATTCATCAAATGGATTTTCTGCCATGAGCGATACGAGAAGTATTGCATATTTAGGTTTTAAAATTTTAACGCCTTTCACGTGATGGAGAAGTTCGCCATTGGAAATAGCAAATTGCTTTTTCAGGAAATTTGCGATCATATGAATTTCAGGTATCAGTGTATTGATCTGATAGGAAGGATTGATTTCCGAAAAATATGAAGCTCCGTTATTAACGATAAATTCTGTATATCCAAGGCCGACAAAATTGATCTCCTCAATGATCTTCCTTGAATCTTCATAGAGTGATTCTCTCAGATTGTCGGATATATTTATAGATGGGGATTCCTGAAATATCTTCTGAAACCTTCTCTGAACTGAAGATTCTATCTCAGGCAGGAAAAGAATGTTACCGTTTGTATCTCTGATAAAAGGAATTTCAATATGATGGCTGTCCGGATAGAACTCTTCGGCGAAAATCCCTTTCCGTTTGATATCATCCCTCTGGAGCATTTTGCTAATCCTCTCTTCACCCGCAGCTTTGTTCTCAACTACACGAATCCTCTTTCCGCCCTGTCCTTTGAGAGGTTTAAGTATCAAGGGATAATGAAAACTCTCCGGAATTTTATCATAATCGAGGTGACTCTTTATAACTTTGGAATATTTGAGAACACGAATCCCAAGGTCCTCGGCAACTTTACGCAGCTCTATCTTGTCTTCAACGATAGATAATACTTTTGAACCCGGGCCGATCACCTCAATATTTTTCTCCTCACATAACCTGAAAAACTCAGGATCTTCCGCGAGAAAACCGTATCCCGGATGTATATAATCAACATCCAGTTCAAGTGCTTTCTCAATGATCATTTCCCTATCCAAATAGGAGTCCTCAAGTTTAGAAGAGAGAAATTTATAGCTTCTGCAGGCGAGTTTAACAGCCAGTGAATTGGCATCCTCAGGAGAGTAAAGCAATACTGTTTCAAGGCCGATACTTTTCAGTGAATCGATAATATCAAGTGCGATCACACCTCTGTTAGGTATCAGTACTTTCTTTTTATCTGATTTATTGATCATCTATAATTCTCCCTTATTAAAGAGGGATATTCCCGTGTTTTTTTCTCGGGTTAGTTAAAGATTTTTGTTCAAGTGATTCAAGTGCTTTAATGAGAAGAGGGCGTGTTTCTATCGGCATTATAATATCATCAACATATCCGAAAGCTGCAGGCTCTTTTGGGTTAGCAAATTTATCCTTATATTCCTGGATCAACCTTTCCCTGAGTGATTCAGGTTGTTCCGCAGTGGAAAGATCTTTTCTGAAGATAACATTTATAGCGCCCTGAGGCCCCATAACAGCGATCTCAGCTGTCGGCCATGCATAGACAATGTCTGCTCCGAGATGTTTCGAACTCATAACAATATATGCACCACCATATGATTTTCTTGTAATTACGGTCAGCTTCGGAACGGTCGCTTCGGAATATGCGTACAGCAGTTTTGCACCATGCTTTATGATCCCCAGCTGCTCCTGATCTTTTCCCGGAAGGAAACCGGGGACATCTACCAGACTGATAAGTGGTATATTAAATGCATCACAGAATCTGATAAATCTTGCCCCTTTCACGGAGGCATTAACATCCAGGGTCCCGGCAAAAACCCCAGGATTGTTTGCAAGAATTCCAACTGTTCTGCCGTCCATTCTGGCAAATCCCACCACGAGATTCTGAGCATAATTTTTATGGACCTCAAGAAACTTACCATCATCTACTATCAGTTCAATAAGATTCTTTATATCATAAGGCTTATTCGGGTTGACCGGAACTATTTCGTTAAGCTTATCATCCATTCTGTCATATGGATCGTCCGACATCTCTCTGGGAGGTTCTTGGAGGTTTGAAGAGGGGATATAACTGAGGAGTTCTTTCACTTTATCAAGTGTATCTTTCTCATCTGTCCCGACAAAATGGGTTACTCCCGAGATGGCAGAATGTGTTTCAGATCCACCCAGGTCATCAAAAGTAACTTCCTCTTTGTTGACAGCCTTGATAACTTCCGGGCCAGTCACAAAAAGGTGGCTGGTTTTATCTGACTGAAAAATAAAGTCTGTAATTCCGGGTGAATATACAGCTCCGCCTGCACAGGGTCCCAGTATTACGGATATCTGAGGGATGACACCTGAAGCCATAGTATTACGGTAAAAAATATCTCCATATCCTGCGAGACTACTGATACCTTCCTGAATCCTGGCACCGCCGGAATCATTAATTCCGACAATCGGTGCACCTGCTTTCATTGCAAGGTCCATTACATTTACTATTTTTTTTGCATGCATTTCGCCAAGAGATCCACCCAGTATTGTGAAATCCTGAGAGTATGCATAAACAATTCTGTCGTCAACTTTCCCGAATCCGGTAATAACTCCGTCACCGTAGAACTTCTTTTTTTCCAGGCCGAAGTTTGATGATCTGTGCTGTACATATCCCTGAAGTTCTACAAATGTACCTGGATCGAAAAAATAATCGATCCTCTCTCTGCCTGTCATTTTCCCCTGAGTATGCCTTTTCTTGATCTTATCTTCTCCGCCTGCTGCATTCTTCAATTCCCTTAATTTTTTCAGATCTTTAATTTTCTTTTTCATATGAGTTCCTTGATAAAGGTCAATTTTACCTGTAAAAAAGCTAAAATGCAAGTTGTATTCTCCATCACATTCGGGGCTCCCCCTATGATATGACCTTGACAAAGTCAGGATAATTTCATATAAATAATTTTAATATTTCGGAGGAAAACAATGAAGAGTATTAAAAGTGAAGATTTGAGGAATGTAGCTGTTATAGGTCATGGCCAGTCAGGAAAGACCAGTCTTGTGTCTGCGTTATTGTTTAACTCAGGTATGGTTAACAGACTGGGAAAAGTTGAACAGGGAAATAGTGTGACAGACTATGAAGAAGAGGAGATTGAGAAGAAGATCTCGATACAGGCATCACTTGCCTATGCGATACAGGGAAATAATAAAATTAATATTATTGATACTCCGGGATATGCAAATTTTATCTGGGAGGCAAGAGTTGCCCTCAGGGCTGTTGAGACCGGATTGATCATCGTGAATTCTCTCGAAGGAGTTGAAGTGCAGACAGAGAAAGTTTTTGATGCAGCTTCAGACCTGAATAAATCCGTTGTTTTTGTTGTAAATAAAATGTCGAAAGATCTGGCTGATTTTGATAAAACTTTGGAATCGATCGTTGATTCTTTTGGTAAAAATGCAGTAGCTGTTCAGATCCCGATCGGGAAGGGAGAATCATTCAAAGGTGTTGTAGATCTTATAAAAATGAAAGCTTTTGAATATGCAAATGATGAATCAGGAAAGCCTAAAGAGACCGAAATTCCAGGTGACCTTAAAGATAGTGCAGATTCTCTAAGAGAAGCTTTGATAGAAAAAATAGCTGAGAATGATGAAGCGCTAATGGAGAAATATTTCGAAGAAGGTGATCTGACACCTGAGGAGATCACAAAGGGCCTCAGGTCAGGAATTTTATCAAGGGATATATTTCCTGTTCTGATCACTGATGCAGTCAGCAATTTTGGTGCCGATCAGGTTCAGGAATTTATAATCAACTATTGCCCTTCACCCATAGATACAGGCGAGGTAAATTGTGTCGAAGGGAGTGTTAAACCTGATCCGTCAGCAAAATTTACCGGATTCGTTTTTAAGACCATATCTGATCCTTTTACAGGTAAAATATCAATCATCAGGTCATTTTCAGGGATGTTCAAACCTGATAGTTCTTATTACAATACGACAAAATCAACAGATGAGAGGCTAGGTGGATTTTTTGCTCTCCAGGGGAAAACTCAGGAACAATGTGAAGAAGTATATCCGGGAGATATAATTGCTGTCGCGAAATTGAAAGAAACAAAGACCGGAGATACTCTCACTATTAAAGGAGAGAAGGTGGAATTCCCTGAGATCAAATTTCCGGTCCCTTCAATATCCTTTGCGATCGAACCGAAATCAAGAGAGGATGAAGGGAAAATTTCAGTAGCGTTCCAGAAAATAGTTGAGGAAGATCCCACTGTAAAAACTCACAGGGATGCTCAGACAAAAGAACTTGTTATTTCCGGAAACGGACAGCTTCATGTTGAATTGGTTGTCAACAAACTTCACAAGAAATATGGTGTGGAAGTCACAATGAAGCCTCCCAAAGTTCCGTATCTTGAGACAATTAAAGGCAAGGCTGATGTTAATATAAAATATAAGAAACAGAGTGGCGGAAGAGGTCAGTACGGACATGTTGTTATAAAAATAGAGCCCCTTCAGAGGGGAAAAGATTTTGAATTTGTCGATTCTATCTTTGGTGGATCCATCCCGAAAAATTATATTCCGGCCGTGGAAAAAGGGATAAGGGAAGCAAAAGACAGTGGTGTACTTGCCGGTTATCCTGTTGTTGATTTTAAGGTAGATCTTTATGACGGAAGTTATCATGATGTAGACTCTTCGGATATGGCGTTTAAGATCGCTGCATCAATGGCTTATAAAAAAGGGATGAAGGAAGCAAAACCGACCATTCTTGAACCTGTGATGGATGTTGAGGTTGTAACACCTGAAGAATTTATGGGAGATATTAACGGAAACCTGAGCGGAAGAAGGGGACGGATCCAGGGAATGGAGACAAAAGGCAAGAACAATGTTATTAAAGCTCAGGTTCCAATGGTTGAAATGCTTGATTTTGAACCCAATCTGACTTCGATCACCGGCGGAAGAGGTAGTTATTTTATGGAACTTTCCCATTATGAGGAAGTACCGGGACAGCTTCAGAAAAAAATTATCGAAAATGCTGTGAAAGAAGGCAGGATCAGAGAAGAAGAGGAATAGCCTTTCACTCGATGATAATTCCCGAAGAGTGTATAGCGGAAAAGCTGACTGATGGTATCTATCAGGTAGACACTCTTTATTTGGGCAGAGAAAAATTTGCTGCCTCCTATATTCTTGAGGATAACGGCGAGATCGCAATAATTGAAACCAATACTAACTACGCGATTCCGAGAATTCTTAATGCAGTAAAAAATGCCGGATTTAAGACAGGTGATATAAAATATATCATCCTTACCCATATTCACCTTGATCATGCGGGCGGAGCAGGATTGATAATGAATAAGCTCCCCGACGCCAAACTGGTCGTGCACCCCCGCGGTGCCCGTCATATGATATCTCCAGAAGTTTTGATAGAGAGTGTTAAACAAGTCTATGGTGAAGAAGAGTATAAAAGATTGTATGGAGAAATTATCGGAATTCCGGAAGAGAGGGTGATAAGTATGACTGGAGGGGCAACAGTAAAGGTTGGTAAGCGTGATCTTAAAATGATCGAATCCCCCGGACATGCGAAACATCACAATATTGTTCATGATGAATTTTCAGGATCAGTTTTCTCTGGAGACGCATTTGGAATCGGTTATCCCCGTTTCCGCTATGCAAAAGGTGATCTGATATTCCCGTCCACATCCCCTGTCCAATTTGATCCGGAGAGTGCACTGGATACATTTGAGCTGATCGCTAACCTCAATCCATCAAAAATTCTATTAACCCATTTCGGGATGGTGGAAAATATAAGCAAGAGTCATGATGAGTTAAGAAAATTTATTGATTCAACTAAAAGTGCTGCCTCTCAGAGATTTTCTGAGTATTTGAGAGGGGATGACCTCAATGAAGTTTTGACAAAAGACATATGGGGAATGTTTGAAGAGAGAATGGTAGAGATCAGAGGAAGTAACCTTACATCAGAGGAAAAAGAACATTTATTTTTTGATGCCGACCTGAACGGAAAAGGGGCCGCATTATATATCACACGGAAGAATAAATCATGACTACTCCATTACTTGAAGTAAAAAAATTAAATAAGAGTTTCATTCAGCCTGACAAGAAAACACAGGCGGTTATTACAGATCTGAGTTTTACTCTTAATAAGGGGAATATCCTCGCTGTAACGGGTGTATCCGGTTCAGGAAAGAGCACGCTTCTACATCTGATAGGCAGTTTTGACAGGCCCGGATCGGGCGAGATCCTGTTCGACAATCAAAATATATATGAGTTTTCACCGGAGAGGTTGATCACATACAGGAACAAAGAGATCGGATTTTTATACCAGTTTCACTATCTGATGCCGGAGTTGACCATATTGGAAAATGTCACCTTCCCATTTCTAATCAATCGGTTCGACAGGAGTGCTGCAGACCGAAAAGGGATTGAACTGCTGGAAAAAGTGGGATTGAAGTCAAAATTGATGAATATGCCCCATGAATTGTCAGGGGGTGAAAAGCAGAGGGCTGCAATAGCCCGAAGTTTGGTAAATTCTCCCAAGCTGCTTCTTGCTGATGAACCGACCGGAAATCTGGATAGAAAGACCGGTGAAAAAGTTTTTGAATTATTTTCCGAACTTCTTCATGAAGATGATTCATCTGCCATAGTAGTTACCCATAACGAAAACCTGGCCAGGCAGGCTGATCAAAAACTGGAATTAAGTTGATTGTATTCTATTGGGAGAAATTATAAAAAAAAACAAATATTGTTCGAATAATAAAAAATTTATTATTAAACAAATTATTGCTGTTTTTAGCCTTAAATAGTTAAAAAAAAATAAATTAATTATATAATTAAAAAAAATTTTTAGTGACAGCAGGCAAATATTATAAAAAAAACTTCAAAATCAATTCGCTAGGCAAAACTAGAAAACATAGTCGTACAGCGGGGAATCGGGTTTGAAAAGGCAAAAAAAGACTTATTTTGGTTAAATTGTTAACATTACACGATTATTAAAAGTATAAAAAATTAAAAAAAAATATTTTTACATAAAAATAGATTGACATCTTTAAGTTTATGAATTATTTTTACTTTATGCCGATCGATGAAAAATTTTTAGATCACTATACACTTATGTGTAAAGCGGTATCAAAGCCCGACCGACTCAGAATAATAAATCTCCTTAATGATAAAAAATTCAACGTGGGTCAAATTCAGAAAGAAATAAATATTTCGCTCAGCAGTTTATCAAACCATCTTAATGATATGTACAAAATGGGTGTCCTCGGGAAAGAGAAAGAGGGGAAATCTGTATATTATTATCTTATAAATCCTGAACTAGTTGATGGAATTTCAAATATGCAGAAAATTATTAAAGTTATGTTCACAGATAGAATAAAATAAATATTATAGGAGGCTATATGAAAAGTAAAAATCTTATTTACTTAGCATTGGCTTTTTTCTTCTTATTTTCCTTGTTTAATTATTCAGCAGATGGCTTTGTCGGTGATAAAGCATGTCTGGAATGTCATGACGGAGTGATGAAGAATTTTTCTAAGAATGTTCACTCCAGACTGAAGGATTTCGAACTCAAAGGGCTTAAAAAGGGTTGCGAATCCTGTCACGGCCCCGGCGGTGCACATGCTGAAGAGGGTGATGTAGAAAAAATTGCCAGTTTTAAAAAAGGAAGCAAGAGTGGGACATCCGCTGCCTGCTTAAGTTGCCACAGAAGTCTTAAAGCTTCTGATTGGAATTTAAGTGATCATGCTGCAACCGAAGTAGGTTGTGCAGTATGTCACCCCATCCACAAAGGAAAAGACCTGAAAGCAGAAGACCCTTATCTCTGCCTGAAGTGTCATACGGATATCAAAGTTGAAACTATGTATCCTTCACATCATCCTTTGAGAGAGGGGAAAATGAAGTGTTCAAGTTGTCACCAGCATCATGGATCACTGGTCAACAATCTTAAGACAAATGAAAGATTGAATGATCTTTGTTATTCCTGCCATGCTGATAAGAGGGGCCCATTCGTATTTGAACATGCTCCTGTACAGGAAGATTGTATGTCCTGTCATAATCCTCATGGATCAGTAGCAAATAACCTTCTTAAACAGAATGAACCTTTCCTCTGTCTGCAGTGTCATGAATCACATCTGCATGCTGGAAGAATTGCTGATGAAGCTGCAAGAACTCTACCTAGCACAGGTTACACTTCAGAGCAGCCTCACGGGACAGAAGGTTGGAGAAGGGCATTTATGACTAAATGTACACAATGTCACTTCAAGATCCACGGAACAGATGATCCTTCTCAGACCACTTCCGGTCTCGGGAAAGGGATGATCAGGTAAGGAGCTAATCAGATGAAAAAAATAATAATATTAATTTCAATAATTTGTCTGGTTGTTATGCTTCCGATGTCAGCAGAAGAATCAGCAAAAAAAGAGAACCAGCTTGATGCAAAGATCAAATTCGGGGTCGGTTATATCGGCCAGGAAGATGCTTCAGTAAAAGTAAAGGAATATTCACCTCTCGATGACGGGATTAAACCTTTTATCAAGGCGATGTTCTCCGGAAATATGGGGAAAACATTCTTCAAGATCGCTTCAAAATTCTATGGTGATGCAAAAGATATGTCCCATTTGTTTAAGTTTGATTTTGACAGAGTACTAAAACAGGAACTCTCATATGATGCACTCTATCACAGACTTGATCATGATCCTCTGGCAAACATCGATGTGGTCAGTCACGCCAGATCTGCTGCTTATGTCACTGATTTTAATCCTGATGATCAGTATTATATGAAGAGAACTGAGTTTGTAAGTAAAACTCAGCTTTCAGTTCCTATGGTTCCGGGACTTAAATTCTATGTTCATTACAGGGATGAAGCAAGGAACGGGATGTATCAGGCAAGAACATTGAGTAAATGTTCAGCTTGTCATGTAACTGCAAAATCAAGATCTATTAACAGCCATAACACAGATATCACCATCGGTACAAAGATCAGACTTGGTAAATCTAATGTTAACTATGCATTTACAGCAAACCGTTTCAGTGAAAATAATGCAGCACCGACCAATGACTATCTGAGGGTTATCCATCCTGAAAAACTTTCAAGGGTTTTTACCTCAAGAATTGGAGTTGGAGACGAAGAAACTTTAGCTTTTGATGTAGTTCCCGAAAGCAAAAAAGATACACATCTTTTACAGGCGGCAATTCCAATTTCCGCAGGTAATACACTTTCCGCACAATATGTAAGTGCTAAAGTGAAAAACGTCAATACAAATCTCCAGTGGAAGTCCAATGCATTTTCAGGTGCTTACACAGCAAGGCTTGGTAAAAAGGGATTTTTTAATGCAATCCTTTTCTATCAGTCGATCGATAATGATTCGGTATTTGTAGATATCAATGACCGGCTCAATGACGGTGGTCCGCAGGTAGGGAAAAACTATGCAGTTATTCTGGGAATGGACAGTTTTGACTGGACCAGAAATTCATCACTCTCAAGAACGGTTTTCAACCTGAAAGCAAATTTCAGATACAAACTTTCAAAGAAATTTAAATTACGTCTCGGATACATTTATGAGAACATCGACAGAGATTTCTTTGAAGTTGGTAATACAAAGAGCAGCACAATTAAGGGTAGAGTTACTCTAAAGCCTGCTCCAAAATTCAAACTGGTTGTTGATGCAAAGATCAAAACTATCACAGATCCTTTTGCTAACCTGAAGGGCGGAATTGCTCAGAATGTTCAGATGTATGCTACTGGATCACCACTTGCAGCAAATTCTACTCAGTTCTACACCTGGCACAGGATGAGGGAAATGACAATGACAAACTATCCGGAAGATGTAACTGAAATTAAGGGTAGATTCCATTGGGGTCCAAATTCCAAGGTTGCCATCAATGCCAATTTCCTTTACAAGACTGAAGATAATGACAATCTGGTAATAACCGGAGCAAGCTGGAACAGAGATCTTTTCCAGTGGGGAGCAGATTTATGGGCTATGCTTGGTAAGAAAATGTCAATGTCACTTTCATATTACGACTATTCTAATGTTTACAGCACACTCTACGGTAATCCTGTAGTAGAAGGTTGCGGAGCCGGAATCATCGGCGGTATGCCAGGAACACTTACTGATATGATGGATCTTGACAATAATAATCAGACATTGCTGTTGAGCCTCAATTATTGGGCAAACAAAAAGTTATCAATGCATTTCAATTTCAATTACAACAAGTCCGGATCTGTTATAAAGAACCTTGAACTTGATGAGAGCCAGATGGCATTTATGCCTGGTTCAGCTGTATCCCACACTGATCTTGATTTTGATGACTTCGGGGGAGTTGCAGATTATTCTGAACTTGATATGAAACAAGTTATAGCTCAGGTCGGAATGAATCTAGCTCTGTCAAAAAGCTGGTTCCTGAATGGTTCAGTTTATTATTATATTTATGATGATATTGCTGAATATCTTTTCACAGATACTACAGGAAAATCCTATTCATTCTACATAGGAGTTACCTGGAAGAAGAAATAAGAAGTTTTCTTAAATAAAGGGGAGGCCTTTTGGCCTCCCTTTTTTTTTATAAATAAAATTGTCTCTCCTCAAATAAATAGTTGAATAAGTTACGGAACATATGAGACTCCTCAAGGCTTACCTATTTCACCTCTTTTCTTTTAAAAGATCTTTCCTGATCAGGAAGAATAGTTCACTTTCATTTTTAAGATGTCCGGCGACAAGTTCACTGCTCTCCCCGTTTCCTGTAAACAGGTCTGCCCGGGAGGGAGACCTGATAGCACCTCCGGTATCCTGGTTCAGTACGAATCCCTGAAACTTCCTCATTCCCTTTTTTATTCCGTCCTGATTGAATTCAGGAAGAGAAGTTCTAATATAGCAGATAGCACCTTTAGGAAATATATATTTGTCAGTCGCAATACTTCTGTATTTTGTTACTTTAACACCCAGTGATCCGACAGGACCCTCCTCCACTTCTCTGAAAAATATATATGAAGGGTTATAGTTAAATATTTCATTTATTTCATCAGGATGCTGCCGGAGATACTTTTCAATATACTGCATTGATAGATCCTTGAACTCACAAATTCCTCTATCAACAAGGACTTTACCTATTGCTCTGTAAGGGTGGCCGTTAGTGTCAGCATAATTAATTCTGACCATTTTATCGTTTTTAAGATTTATTACAGCCGAACCCTGGATATGTAGAAAAAACAGGTCAATATTATTGTTAACCCAGAACAATTCGAGGTTCTTATTTTCCAGTATTTTCTGATCGTCAATTTCCTCTCTGGAATAATATGGAGTTATCCTGTTGTTTTCATCTATCCTTCCGCGGAGTAGAAACGGAAGCCCTTCTGATTTAGAGAACAGAGGAAATTCAGATAAAATAATATGGACCAGATCATCAGGTTTTCTATATATTGGATATCTGAATTCTTCATCTTTTTCTCTTGATCCCGACAAAGAAGATTCAAAATATCCGGTGAGGAGCAGCTTCTCAGAAGCCGTGTGAAAGGAAGTATAATTTTCATTTATATATTGAAAGAATTTTTCTGATAATCCGTGCTGAATTAATTTATCTCTGAAATCGTTATGACTCACTTCCATGTCGGAAGCTGAGCACCATTGTCCTCCAAAACTGAATTTGGTCCCGGGATCAATTTTTTTGTAGTAGGTTATACTCTGATCAATCGAAGTTAAAAGGTCATCAACCTTACCTGTGTCTGACGAAATTGAATTTTTTGACTGTTGCAGTGAATTTTCAGATGTCCATTTAATTTCTTTTTTCCTGAGAAGCAGCCATCCTGAGATACAAAACAGTGATATTATCAGAATAATCAGGTTTATATTTTTTTTATTATTCATTGGTAGATTATATATTTTTTTTATTTTTGAATAAAGGAAAATGAATTCACTTCAAGGTGTGATTTGTCGTATCTTTATGATAAAATCTTTTTCTTCGGAGGTAATATGAAAAAGGCATTGATATTGTTATTTTTGCTCACTTTTGCCATTTCTTTGAATGGCGCGGATTTCAATTTTGACACAGTGAAGAACAGAATTTCTGAATTCACTCTGTCTAATGGATTAAAATTTATCCTGCTTGAGGACCATTCGGTGCCGATTGCAAGTTTTGTAACCTATGCAAATGTTGGCGGTAGTGACGAAAGTATGGGTATTTATGGGATCTCTCATATTCTTGAGCATCTTGCGTTTAAAGGTACTTCAGAAGTGGGGACAAAAAATATTAAGAAAGAAAAAGTTATCCTTGATAAATTGGATATTCTTTTCTCTAAGATCAGAGATGAAAAAAATTCACTCCATCCTGATAAAGACAGAATAAAAGGCCTCGAAAAGAAATTTGAGAAATTAAATAAGGAAGCACAGAAATATGTTGTAGCCAATGAGTTTGATTCAATCCTGAAAAAGAATGGTGGAGTCGGACTAAATGCCGGCACCGGGGCTGACTCAACTGTTTATTTTTTCAGCCTTCCATCAAACAAGGTTGAATTATGGGCATATCTTGAATCCGGAAGATTTTCTGATCCTGTGTTCAGGGAATTTTACAAAGAGAGGGAAGTTATCAAAGAGGAGAGGCGTGTAAGAGTTGATAATCAACCGGTAGGAAAAATGGTGGAAGAGACACTATCATTGGCTTTTAAGGACCATCCGTACAAAGTTAACGTAATAGGACCAATGAGCAACATCGAGAATATAACTCTTGATGATGTTAAAAGCTATTTCAGAAGGTTTTATACGGCAGAAAATATGGTTATCGGTGTGACGGGAGATGTCTATCCTGAACAATTAAAAAAACTTGCTGTAAAGTATTTTTCAAAGATACCAGCCGGAAAGAGAATGGCTCGGAATACTACTGTTGAACCACCTCAACTAGGCGAAAAGAGGATGACTATTTATGAAGATTCTCAACCGTGGATAATTACAGGTTATCATTGTCCGTCCATTCTTCATGATGATTTTGTAAAATTTAATGTTCTTGACTATATAATGACAAATGGAAGAAGCTCCAGGCTTTACAAAAAGCTTGTTACAGATGATAAGTCTGCATTGTACGTAGGGTCAATGGCAGGATTCCCGGGAAATAAGTATCCTTCTCTATATATTATTTTTTCGCTTCCCAACATGGGTCACACGACAGAAGAGCTTGAGAAGATAATCGGAGAAGGGCTGGACAGATTAAAAACCGAAAAAGTTACTGAGGAAGAGTTGAAATCTGCCAAAGTAAGAATGAAAGTAGCTTTGATAAAACAGATGACATCAAACAGAGGCCTATTATTTTCTCTTCTATCAACTGAGATACTGAAAGGCTCGTGGACGCATGCTTTTACATATCTTGATGAGATCGAAAAAGTAACCATTGAAGATCTGCAAGAACTTGCAAAAAAATATTTCACACTTTCAAACAGAGTGGTTGTAAAGATCGAGAAAAAGGGGGAGGATAAGAAATGAGAAAATTTACACTTACAATATTAATTATTACCATCCTTGTATTTAGTTCCGGGCTTATCGGAAAAGGGAGAAAACTGGAGAAAATCAAATTTCCGCCTCTCAACAAAATTCAGAAACCTGTTGTTGAATCAGCCAGCCTGAACAATGGAATACAGATCAGGCTTATCGAGGACCAGAAATTCCCGATTGTTAATTTTACTGCTTACCTGAAGGGGGGAGATGTATATGATCCGGCAGGTAAAACCGGGCTGGCTTCTATAACAGCTCAACTTCTCAGGATCGGGGGGACCACAGGATTAAAAGGTGATGAGATAGACAGGATATTGGATGTAAATGGTATATCTATCTCATTCGGAAGTTCCTTTGATTATTTCACGATCACTGTTTCAGCACTTAAACCCAGTTTCGAAAAAGCGATGAATATCCTCTCAAAGATCTTGAGCTCACCCGCTTTTGATAAAGATAAGTTTGAAGAAATTAAGGCACAGTTATCGAGTTCTATTTCAAGGAGCAATGATGATCCTGCGGGGATCAGAGGCAGGGAATTTGGAAAACTCATATATGGTAAAGATTCTCCATTTGCTGCGGATCTTGAGTATGAACATCTTGAAAATATTTCTATAAATGATGTGAAGAAGTTTTACTCTATGTTTTTCAAACCGGGAAATATAAAAATCGGTGTTACAGGCCCGTTTAAAATGGGAGAACTTGAACCTGTTATAAATAAATATTTAGGACAATTAAAGGGAGATCCGGTTATACCGGCTTACCCTGTTGTAAAAACCCCAGCACATAACTTTAATGTTTATTTTGCAGAAAAAGCAAACCAGACACAGAGTCAGATTGTGGTAGGCCATTCCGGCTACATGGAGAGTATTGACGAAAAAGCGAAGATACTGGTTTTTAATTCTATATTTTCTCAGGGTTTTAATTCCAGATTAATGCAGCGACTGAGGGTAAAGATGGGATTGACCTATGGAGTAGGGGGCGGTATTAATTCTGAATATCTCTATCCGGGGGATGTTTCATTTACAACTTTTACTAAATCTGAATCAACTGTCACTGCAGTAAATGCAATTCTGGATGAGATAAAGAGGATCAGGACAGAAAAGGTTACTGAGAAAGAGCTAAATGAAGCTAAGGACTATTTCCTGAACTCCTATGTATTTAAATTCAGTTCTCCTGAAAAAGTATTGAATGATCATATACGAAAAGAGTTCTATAACCTGGATAAGGAAAAGTATGATGATCTTGTGAACAAGATAAAAATTGTAACGGCTGAAGATGTTCTTCAGGTTGCTAAGAAATATATATTCCCTGAAAAAATGATCACACTGATCGTAGGTACTAAGAAAAGTGTTACAGAAGATCTCACAAAATTGGGGAAGATCAAAGACTTAGATATTTCAATAAAACCACCCCCGGTTAAAGAGAAAATACCGGAAGCAACAGCCGCATCATTAAATAAGGGGAAAGATGTTCTCTTTAGAGCCCTGGTAAAAAATTATTCCGGATACCGGAACATTAAAAATACCAGAAAGGATTCTGTTGTAAATATAACTATGGGGCCACGTTCATTTACCCTTGATCAATCAGTCACTGTTGTTTACCCGGATAAAATTTATTCCGAAACCAAAGTTATGGGAATGACCATGAAAAGGGTAGTAAACGGAAAAAAAGGATATATGACCCAGATGGGGCAGAGGAAGGAATTATCTGAAGAGGAGATCGAAGAATCGGGTTTTGCCGGGCTTTTTGATATATTTCATAC
>Ga0209013_10000788_pt1 | contig 28881 bp, 25 predicted proteins | sample Cruoilmetagenom2_FD_187291 | JGI IMG/M metagenome (GOLD analysis project Ga0209013, IMG submission 187291) | Oil polluted marine microbial communities from Coal Oil Point, Santa Barbara, California, USA - Sample 2 (SPAdes) (version 2) | ecosystem: Environmental > Aquatic > Marine > Oil seeps ...
TCGAGGCTCGTTTTCCTGGCCTGCGCCGCTTGGCAGGTGGGGCATCGATTGCAGGCAGGCGACGACATCACTATCTGTCGTCGGCGCGAAGTCTCGGTAGAACTGACCGACCGCTTGGAACATTGCCGGAGTTGTTACAGCAATGAACTCGTCGGCGATCTCCCGAGCTTCTGCGGCCCACCCGGCTGGAGCTACTGGGACGGCGAGCACGACACGTTTTGCACCACTCGCCCGGGCAACCTGGCAAGCCGCCCGAGCGGTTGAACCGGTTGCGATACCGTCGTCGACGACCAGTACCACTCGGCCGGCGAGCGGGGTTTGCTCTCGCTCGGCGCGGAATGTCTGCGCACGACGGTCTAGTTCGAGGCGTTCGCGCCGCTCGACTTCGGCGACTTCTTCTGAGGAAATGGCGAGGCGGCGTACGACGTCTTCGTCCAAGACGCGCGCACCACCTTCTCCGATCGCTCCCATTGCATACTCGGGTTGGAAGGGGATCCCGAGCTTACGCACGATGATCACATCGAGCGGGGCCCCCAGTGACAAAGCAACTTCTCGGGCGACCGGCACTCCACCACGCGGGAGTCCGACGACGACGACATCGTCGTCACGGAACTTCTGCAGTCGCGCGGCAAGCTGCCGACCGGCATCGACACGGTTGACGAACATGACCTACCTCCTTGGTCTGCTCCAAATGGGCTCAGGTTCGAAGGGTGGTTCGGTCTCGCCCAAAGGACCTTGCCGATCCATCCTCTCCAAGCATGCTCCTCGAGTGGCGCAGGGTAAAGGGTCCAACGTCCCCAGTCTCGGCCGTCAGATGCCTTGGCGGTACTACTCCTGCTTGGCGAGGCGTTTCGCGGCGCGGCCGATCGGCTCGATCTGGCGTTTGTCCAGGTCGCCGACCTCGGCGCCATTGGTGAAGAGCACGCGATACCGAAGCCAGTTGAAGCCATTCGCGAGGATGACCGTGCCCTCGGTGCCTACGGGCACGCCGTGCATTTCTGTGATCGTGCGCACCTTGTCACCCATCTTGAGCCTGAGTTGGTCGGCATGAGGGTTGGCGAGACTGTTCGGCTTCCAATACTCCATTGCCAACCATTCTGCCCGAAGAGCAGCGGAACGCGCGACTCGCGATGGCCGACTCGGCCTGATCGAGTTCTCAGCTCCCTTCGGGTGCGGCCTCGACGCGGTTCTGAAATGATGCCCTACCGGTAGACTCGGCCGTCTGTGAAGAGTTCGTTGGAGGCCCTCGAGGGCAACAAAGTCAAGCTGTACGTCGAAGTCGAAGAAGATGAGTTCGAGCACGACATCGACAGAGCATTCCGAGCCATTGCCAAAGAGGTTCGGTTGCCGGGCTTCCGCGCCGGCAAGGTTCCGCGCAAGGTTCTGGAAGCCCGAGTCGGCCTCGCGCCCGCCCGTGAGCAGGCATTGCGTGACGCTGTCCCTGAGTATCTGGCGAAAGCCGTTCGCGAACTCAACGTCGATCTGATCGCTACTCCCGAGATCGAGATCACCGACGGTGAAGAGTCGGGTTCGGTCGAGTTCGATGCGACATGCGAGATCCGTCCGGTCGTGACCGTTCCCGGCTACGACGGGCTGCGCATCGAGTTGCCGTCGATCGAAGTCAGCGACGAGGACATGGCAGAGGCTCGTGAGGCCGAACTTCGTCGTGGCGGAGAGTTAGTCGATGCCGATCGTCCTGCCGAATCCGGTGACTTCGTCACGATCGACCTCGCTGCCACTCGTGATGGGGAAGAAGTCATGGGCCTGAACACCGAAGACTGGTCATATGAGATCGGCCAGGGATGGGTCACCGACGACTTCGACGACCAACTCACAGGTGCGTCGGCTGGTGAAGAGCTCTCGTTTGTCTCGACTCCGAAGAGCACTGAGGATCCGGCTGATTTCACCGTCAAGGTCAGTGCGGTGCAGGAGATGAAGGCCCCCGATCTCACAGACGAGTGGGTATCAGAGAATCTCGGCGAGTTCGACACGGTCGAAGAGTGGAATACGTCGCTGACCGAATCCCAGAAAGAGGCGAAGCTGAACGGCGCCCGCCAGCAGCTCGTCGGGGCTGTTACAACGGCGCTGGCCGGCCTGGTCGACGTCGAGCCACCTGAGTCGATGGTGAACAACGAACTCAATCAGCGTGTGCAGGGCACGATGCAGCAGTTCCAGGCGCAGGGTATTGATCTGGGTGAGTGGCTTTCGTCAACCGGTCAGCAGCCAGACCAGTTCGTCGAGTCGATGCGTGGCGACTCCGAAGAGGCTGTGAAGGTCGATCTCGCTCTCCGCGCAGTCGCCGCGGCCGAATCGGTCGAAGTCGAAGGACACGATCTCGAGATGGAATATGCCCGCATGGCGATGCAGCACCAGCAGAAGTCGAAAGACATCCGCAAGGCCTACGAGCAAAACGATGCGGTGCCTGAACTCGAAGCCCAAATTCGGAAGTCGAAAGCGCTCGATTGGATGATCCACAACGTCGAGTTCGTCGACGAGGTGGGCACAGCTATCGATCGCGACACGCTCCTCGGTCACAGTCACGATGAGGACGGCAGCCACATCGACGAAGATGAGGCTGACGACGCCACCGATCAACAGATTGAAATCATCGACGGCAGACCATCAAGTTCGGAGTCCGAGGAGGAGTCAGAATCATGAATCTCGATGCGGTGAATTACCTAGTTCCGAATGTCGTCGAACAGACGAGTCGCGGCGAGCGGGCGTACGACCTGTACAGCAAGCTGCTCAAGGAGAACATCATCTTCTTGCAGACACCTGTCGACGATCAGATTGCCAGCCTGATGTGCGCTCAGTTAATCCACCTCGAGTCGGAGAACCCCGACAAGGACATCAACATCTACATCAACAGCCCCGGTGGCGACATCACTGCGCTGTTCGCGATCTACGACACGATGCAGTTCATCAAGAATGACATCGCAACGATCTGCCTCGGTCAAGCGGCCTCCGCGGCGGCCGTTCTGCTCGCAGCGGGCACTAAGGGCAAGCGCATGGCATTGCCTCACAGCCGTGTGCTGCTGCACCAGCCGAGTGGCCAGGTCGGGTATGGCCAGGTCACCGACCTCGAGTTGGCAGCCAAGGAAATCATGCGGATGCGCGAACTCATCGATGAGATATTGTCCTTCCACACTGGACAGCCCATCGAGCGGATTCACGACGACACCGATCGCGATTTCGTAATGGAAGCGAACGAGGCGCTCGAATATGGCATCATCGACACCGTGATCTCGTCTCGCGACAAAGTCGACCGCACAGGGGCGATTCGCTGATCGAGAAGAGGTCTCGGGCTTGACAGTTGTCAATGGATCCACGATTGGTCGTGGACGATGCGGCAAACTGACAGACTTCATCCGCACGGAATACGCAGGAACGAGACTGAGGGGTATCGACAGTGGCCAAATTCGGTGACACCGGCGAACTACTGAAGTGCTCGTTCTGCGGCAAGTCGCAGAAGCAGGTCAAGAAGCTCATCGCCGGGCCGGGTGTATATATCTGCGACGAGTGCATCGATCTCTGCAACGAGATCATCGAAGAAGAGCTCACCGAAACCGCTGAGTTGAGCTTTGACGATCTTCCCAACCCGCGTGAGATTCGGGCATTCCTCGACGACTACGTGGTCGGCCAGGATGACGCCAAGAAGATCCTGTCGGTGTCGGTGTACAACCACTATCGGCGCATCCAATATCAGAACCAGAATCAGGCGACCACGGTCGGACGACGCGACGAAGTCGAACTCGCAAAATCGAACATCTTGCTGCTCGGGCCGACTGGGTGCGGCAAGACGCATCTCGCCCAAACACTCGCCCGCCAACTCAATGTTCCATTCGCGGTGGCCGATGCCACAGCGCTGACCGAGGCCGGATACGTCGGCGAAGATGTCGAGAACATCCTGCTCAAGCTGATCCAGGCCGCCGATTTCGATGTGAAGCGCGCCGAGACCGGAATCATCTACATCGACGAGATCGACAAGGTCGCCCGCAAGAGCGAGAATCCATCGATCACACGTGATGTTTCCGGAGAGGGCGTGCAGCAAGCGCTGCTCAAGATTCTCGAAGGCACCGAGGCCTCGGTACCGCCCCAGGGGGGTCGCAAGCATCCGCACCAGGAGTTCATCCAGATCGACACCACCAATGTGTTGTTCATTTTGGGCGGTGCCTTCGCCGGACTCGAGGAGATAATCGAGAGTCGCATCGGGCACAAGGGCGTCGGATTCACCAGCACGGTGCGATCCCACGTCGACCGCGACCCTGGCGAACTGTTTACCCAAGTGCTTCCGGAAGACCTCGTCAAGTTCGGCATGATTCCGGAGTTCATCGGTCGCCTGCCGATGATCGGTGCCGTCGGCAGCCTCGACCGAGAAGCACTTGTGAAGATTCTGACCGAACCGAAGAACAGCCTGGTCAGGCAATACGAAAAGGTATTCGGCTTTGAAGATGTCGAACTCGAATTCGAGGAGGATGGCCTGGAGGCGATCGCTGATCTCGCGCTCCTGCGTGGCACCGGAGCCCGTGGTTTGCGGGCGATCATGGAGGAGGTGCTGCTCGACACGATGTACGACCTTCCCGGGCGCACCGACATCGGAAGGGTCCTGATCGACGCGGAGACTGTTGTCGACAAGGTCAACCCGACACTCATCCCGCGTTCGTCGGCGCGCCAGCGCAAGGCTGCATCCTGACGCGCGTTGTGCCGGTAGGTTCGAGAACGCCGAACAGGATTTCCGACCACATCATCTCTTACTGATCATTCTGATGGATTACTCAGCTGCACTGAAATACCTCGACGAGCACGCGTCATACGCGAAGACGGGTCGAATCGACTCGCCGTCACTGCATGTGATCGAAGTGTTCTGCGAAGCCATGGGCGACCCGCAGCGCGCGGCACCAGCGATCCACGTGACCGGAACGAACGGAAAAGGTTCGACGGCGCAGATGATCTCGCAGCTGCTAGCCGCAACGGGACTCACGGTAGGCACATACACCAGTCCACACCTCGAAAGAGTCAACGAACGGATCAGTTGCAACGGTGAGCTGATCTCCGACGAGGAGTTCGCCGAACAGGTTTCGGCGATCGCTGAACTCGAAGGTCTTGTCGGGCTCCGGCCAAGCTATTTCGAGATCGTCACGGCCGCAGCATTTCGCTGGTTCGCTGACATCGCCGCCGATGTCATAGTGATCGAGGTCGGAATCCTCGGTCGTTGGGACGCGACGAACGTCATTGACGCGATCGTCGCGGTCGTCACCAATATCGGCATGGATCACAACGAATTCGCCGGCCCGAGGCTGGAAGATATTGCGCGCGAGAAGGCGGGTATCATCAAGCCCGGCGCGGCAGCCGTGATCGGCGAGCGGCGCGAGGAGCTGGTGGCGATCTTCGAAGCGGCGGGGGCGGCGACGACCCTTGTACGTGGGAAGGATTTCGAAGCCACCAGCAATGCGCTCGCGGTTGGCGGGCGGATGCTGGATCTGCGAACGCCGACGACCATCTATCCCGACGTTTACCTCCCGCTGCACGGAGCCCATCAGGGCCGCAATGCCGCGGCAGCCCTCACTGCCGTCGAAACATTCTTTGCGGCACCGCTTCCGGAAGACGTGGTGAACGAGGGATTCGCGGAAGTGAGGATGCCGGGTCGTTTCGAAGTGCTCGGGCATCAGCCGCTCACCATTGTCGATGGTGCGCACAATCCTGCCGGGGCCGACAACTGTGCCCAGGTTTTCTTCGACGACTTTCAACCTGACGGGCGGCGCCTGTTGATCGTCGGCACGTTGCGCGATCCATCTGAGATGCTTGCGGCGTTCAGAGCCGATGAGTTCGACCTGGTGTTTGCGTGTACCGCACCGTCACCACGCGGTGTCAGCGCTATCGAAGTGGCAGCGGCGGCCAAGCAGCTCGGATGCGACAATGTCGCGACGTTTGACTCTGTCGAAGAGGCGTGTATCCGAGCGATGGAGTATGCCGACGGCGAAGATGCCGTGCTGGCTACTGGCAGCCTCTACACGGCCGGCGCTGCTCGCCCCGTCTTGCAGAAGTACGCCAACTGACCCCCACCAAACCCGAAATCTTGTGCGAATCGAACGCATAGCGTTCGATTCGCACAAGATTTCGGGTCTTTCCTCCGAAAAATGCCTGGGTAGTTCCGCCCCGCGGGACATTTGGAGCACATTTCGGTAGGGGTTTGCGGATGTTCGGCATCCCTAACATTACTTGGTCAGAGGCATTACTGGTGGGTTAGAATGGCAAACGATGAGATTGGTTGACTTGCCGTCTGGTCAATCGGCGGTCGTCGTCGATGTGCACGCAGAGGCCGCCCTACGGACGCGCCTGGTCGAATTCGGCATTCGTCCCGGTGTCGTAGTGATGAGCCGCCAGCGCTGCTCTGGTGGCGGGCGAATGGTCCAGGTGGGCAACGCCCGGCTCGCGCTCGACCGGGCCGCGCTGAACACGATCGACGTCGAGGTACATCAGGTCGAGACTGACAAGGGAGTGACCTTGTGAGCCTGCTCGGCCGGTTGCGCCACACGAGCACGGGTCCGACCTGTCACGAAGATGTCTCGACAGCGGCGCCAGATACCGGTCAACGCGTCATCGCCCTCGTCGGAAATCCGAACGTCGGTAAGTCGACCTTGTTCAACTCCTTGACGGGTGCCAAGCGCTCGATCGGGAACTGGCCGGGAACAACTGTTGAGGTCGGTCAGGGTCGTCTGGCGGGGCATGCGCCCGAGAAGAGCACCGGTCCCCTGGGCAGCATTCCCGAATTGACCGTGCTCGACCTCCCCGGGGCCTACAGCCTCGACCCGAACTCTCCGGATGAAGCGCTGACTCGGGATCTCGTCGTCGGCCGAGAGACGCACGAACTCCCTGATGTCGTGGTGCTCATCGCCGACGCACCGAACCTCACGCGGAGTCTGTACCTGCTCGCACAGCTCCGTGAGCTTCCTTTGCGGATCATCGTGGCGCTGTCGATGGTGGACCTTGCCACCTCTGCCGGAATCGGCGTAGATATCGACGTACTCGCGGAAGCTGCCGGCGTCATTGTGGTGCCGGTCGATGCCCGGCGTCGGCACGGTGTCGACGACCTCATCAAGACCATTGTGGACGAACTGGATACTCCAGTTCCGAGCCCGCGCCGCGAATCTGATCACCTCGAGCAGATGACGCCTCTCGAGGTCCTCGACGAGCGATTCGCCTGGGTGAGTCGAGTTGTCGACGTATCGACGGTGCCGACGGCACAACCGCGTCCGACGTTCTCCGATCGGCTCGATCGGGTTGCGCTCGCTCCGGTCGTCGGCCCGCTGCTCTTCCTTGCAGTCATGTGGGGTGTCTTCCAGCTCACCACAACCGTCGCCGCGCCGATGCAGGACGGTCTCGACCGCTTTGCCGCTGGCACCGTGTCCGACCTCGCAGTGAACCTGCTCGATCTGATCGGTCTCGGTGGCGGCGTCATCGAGGGATTCATCGTCGATGGGCTCATTGCCGGCGTCGGGATGCTGCTGACCTTCGTTCCCGTGATGGGGATCATGTTCCTGTGCCTCGCCGCGCTGGAGAACTCGGGATATCTCGCTCGTGGTGCCGTGGTCACCGACCGGATGATGCGGCTGATCGGCCTACCTGGTCGCGCCTTCTTGCCGCTCGTCGTCGGTTTCGGCTGCAACGTCCCAGCGATCAGTGCGGCTCGAGTTCTGCCCGATGCTCGTCAGCGATTGCTCGTTTCGCTCCTGGTTCCGTACACCTCGTGCAGTGCTCGGCTGGCTGTGTACGTCTTGGTTGCGACGACATTCTTCGGGTCGGCGGCCGGCACCGTCGTCTTCGTGATGTATCTGGTGTCGATACTCTTCGTGATCGGGATCGGGCTGTTGCTCAAGGCGACGGCGATCAGGGCGCTTCCCGATGATCCGCTCTTCATCGACCTGCCTCGCTACCAGGCTCCTCTCCCGAAGATGCTCTTCGACCTCACTTGGGTGCGGCTGCGCGGCTTCTTGCGGACTGCCGGTGGGATCATCGTTGTCACGGTGATTGCCGTCTGGTTCCTCACAGCCATGCCAGTGCGCGGCGGCGGAGACTTCGGCGAGGTCGACCCACGCGACAGCGTGTACGGCGAATTGTCGGCCGGATTGGCGCCAGTCTTCGCTCCGGCGGGGTTTGACGACTGGCACACGTCGGCTGCCCTCATCACCGGTTTCGTCGCGAAGGAGGCGGTGATCTCTACCTGGGCGCAGACCTACAGCACCGCAGAACCGACCAGTGAGTCCGAGCCCGGCATCCTCGGCGAACGTCTCCGAGACGACTTCGAACGGACATCGGGTGGCCACACCAGCGCGGCAGTTCTCGCGTTCATGGTGTTCCTCCTCGCATACACACCATGTGTCGCGACTCTCGCCGGGCAGAAGCGGGAGATCGGTCTGCGCTGGACCATGGGGTCGGTGGGTCTCAACCTCGTTGCAGCCTGGATTGTCGCCGTTGCCGTTTTCCAGATCGGGAGCTTGATCACATGAGCAAGCCGGCCACGACGGTGAAGACTGCCGTTGCCGCTGGTGCGACCACGGTCGACACGATCAGTCGCGTAACCGGTTTGCCTCCCGAGCTGGTCACCGCCATCACCGATGAACTCGAACGCGCAGGAGAGTTGCAGGTGGATCACGTTGGCTTCGGATGCCCCGTCGGGTCGTGTGGATCTTGCGCGAGCAGCGAGAGCTGCGAATCTCCGTCGTCCAAATAGCTGAAACCCCAGCCCCAATCCCGAAATCTTGCGCAGATCGAACGCTATGCGTTCGATCTGCGCAAGATTTCGGGATTGGGAGCGGTAGGTTCGCTTGCCATGTCTGATCGCACGCTCGTCCTGCTGAAGCCCGATGCCGTGGAGCGCAAGCTCGTCGGGGAGATTCTCTCGCGATTCGAGGCCAAGAACCTCGACATCGTCGCGATGGAGCTTCGCGCGCTCGATGCTGACATCTTGGCCCGACACTATGAGGAGCACGTCGGCAAGGGGTTCTACGATGATCTTGTTGCGTTCATGGGTCGCGGACCGGTCGCCGTCCTGGTGATCGAGGGCCCCGAAGACACTTGGGAAGTTGTTCGCGCGATGATGGGTGCTACCAACCCGCGCACGGCAGCACCGGGAACGATTCGTGGAGATCTGGGCATCCTGTTCACCGAGAACCTCGTCCACGGAAGCGATTCGCTCGGTTCCGCCGAGCGCGAAATCGGGATTTTCTTCCCGAATCTGTAACATTTGAGGATCCGATTCCTGGCACGGTTGGAGTGCCGGATCTACTACATCTTGTTTGACAGCTCGCGAAAGGCGGCCAGCTCATGGCCCGAAACAATCCGCTCAGTCTCGGACGTGATCTCGCCATAGACCTCGGAACGGCGAACACGCTGATCTACGTGCGCGGCCACGGTGTCGTGCTCGACGAGCCATCAGTTGTCGCGATCAACGCCAACGACGGGCGTCCGGTGGCCGTGGGCCTCGAAGCAAAACGCATGTTGGGGCGTACGCCTAATCACATCAAGGCCATCCGCCCGCTGAAAGATGGCGTGATTGCAGACTTCGAAGTCTGCGAGAAGATGCTGCGCTATTTCATTCAGAAGGTCCATGCCTCGAAGTGGAGCAAGCCGCGGATGGTCATTTGCGTGCCTTCCGGAATCACCGGTGTAGAGCAACGCGCAGTACAGGATGCTGCGGAATATGCGGGAGCGCGCAAGCCCGTGCACATCATCGAGGAGCCGATGGCTGCCGCGATCGGTGCCGACATGCCGGTGCACGAGCCTTCGGGAAACATGATCGTTGACATCGGCGGTGGGACCACCGAGGTCGCCGTCATTTCCCTCGGAGGCATCGTTACTGCACAGTCGGTTCGTGTCGGAGGAGACGAACTGGACGATGCGGTGATGCAGTACGTGAATAAGGAATTCTCTCTCGCGATCGGTGAGCGCACCGCGGAGGAGATCAAGATCCAAATGGGTACCGCATGGCCGTTGGACGAAGAACTCACCGCCGATATCCGTGGACGCGACCTCATTTCCGGTCTCCCGCGGACTGTTGAAATCACCACCGAACACATTCGTGAAGCCGTTGCCGAGCCAATCTCTGCCATCGTTGATGCCGTGAAGACCACCCTCGACAAAACACCGCCCGAATTGGCGGCCGACATCATGGAAGACGGAATTACCATCACCGGCGGCGGTGCTCTCCTCGGTGGCCTCGCCGAGCGCCTGGGGCACGAAACAGGCATGCCGATCCGGATCGCCGATGAACCTCTGTACAGCGTGGTCATCGGGTCGGGTCGAGCCCTCGAGAACATCGATGCCATGCGTGGCTTGATGTCGCTCGGTGGCGAGGACTGACACCTGACGGACCGTCACTATGGCCATCTACACCGTCGGGCGTCGGCGAGTCATCTTCGCGCTCTTGCTGACGTCGGCATTGTTGCTCACACTCGACCTGCGGGGTAATGCGGCCGTCGACCGCGTTCGCGACGGGTTCACCCGCGTGATGGAGCCCGTCGAGTCGGCGACAGGTGTGATCACAAATCCAATCGAACGGGCGTGGAACGGAGTCATCAACTACGACGATCTCGAGTTGGAGAACCAGGCGCTGCAGGATCAACTCGATCGCCTCATCGGGACTCAGGCATCAGCGGAGGCCTCGGTCATCGAGAGCCAGGAGCTGCAGGCGCTTTACAACCTTCCGTCACTCTCGGGCATCGAGACCGAGGTCGCACAGGTCGTCGGCTACGCAGCGAACAACCTCGATCAGGTCGTGGAGATCAACAAGGGACGTCGTAGTGGCATCTCCGTTGGAATGCCCGTCGTAAATCAGGCGGGACTGATCGGCAAGGTCACCAAGGTCACTGACAACACTGCGCGGGTGATGCTCGTCACCGACAGCCGATACACGATCGGGGTCAAGATCACTTCGGCCGTTCGAGACGGTGACACACCCGTTGATACGACTCCCTCCGGTTTGACTCCTGATGAAATCGAAGATGCTGCGACCACGACTACATCATCGACGACAGTGCCCGACGGCGACCCAGGTAGCACTACAACGACATTGCCGACGGGGTTGCCGATCCCTGAATCGACGCTCCCAGGCGCGTCGCCGTTGCCTCCTATCGACGAGCTCCCCAGTGATGAATCAGGTGCGCTGGTCATCTTGACCGACCCCGAGACGGGGGAGGTGCTCGATGCCGCTGCACTCGATGAGTTGCGGGAGCTTGTCTCAAGTACGACGACGACGCTTCCCGAAGTAGTCGTCGAGAAGGAGTTCGGCGCTCTCGAGGGACGCGGACGCCTACTCCTCCCGCAGATCCGTTTCCTCCAGGACAATCCTTCCTTGGCAGTTCTGCAGGAAGGAGACCTCGTCGAGACAGCAGGAGGTCTGGAGAGCCTTGCTCCCACGGGGATTCCTGTTGGGAGAGTCGCCAATCGCGCAGATCGCCCCGGTTCCGGCGGACCGTTGCTCGATGTCGAGCTCAATGCTGATTTGGCACGGCTGAATTTTGTCCGTGTGGTGCTGTACAAGCCGTTGTCAGAAGTCGAGCAGTGATTGCCGAGCAGCGCTCCTCGCGCATGGCGCGGCAGCTCCCACTATTCACCCGTCGAGCAGGAGTTGACTGTCACTGATGTTCGCCTCGTTTGTGCAGGGACCACTCGTGCGTGTGATTCCGCTGGGCATTTTGTTGCTTGCGCTCCAACGGACCATTTTCGTCGAGCTACAAGTCAATGGTGTCATTCTCCAGGTGATGATGGCCATGGCGGCCGCTGCCGGGGTCGCGGGCGGAAGCGAACGTGGTGCGGTCGTTGGATTCATTTTCGGCGTGATGTTCGATCTGGCCGAGGGCACGCCGCTCGGCTCCACGGCGATTGCGATGACCATCGCGGGCGTGGTCGGTGGCTTGCTGGCATTGATCGCTGCTGATCCCCACTGGTGGCTTGCGGCGATCTTCACGGGCCTCGGTACGGCCGCCGGAGTAGCCTCCGTACCGCTGATCCGGGCCTTCATCGGCGAACCTGAACCGTTTCAGCAACGACTCGCGGTTGTCGTTGCGATCACTGCAGCAGCCGGCGCGATCCTGAGCCCACTACTGGTTCCGTTGGCCCGGTGGTGCCTACGGATGAAGAAGGCCGAATGGACACAGCCCGTCGGCGAAGCAGCCACATGATTGCCGTCGAACGGCGGGCTTACCGATGTGTGTCGTTTGACCACGTTGCCCGCGCCCCGTTACACGTTCGTAATGTGCAAACTAGTACGTCATGGTGATCGACGGACGCGTCTTGAGCGCTGAGATAAGCGTGCTTGGCCGAGGAGGGAAGCAGGATGGCTGCTGACGTACGAGCGACCCGATTGGGCATTCTCGCGTTGGTTGGGACCCTGCTGTTCGGCCTCGTCGGGGCGCGTCTGTGGTTCCTGCAGACCGTCGAGCAGGAGGCGCTCCAGGAAAAGGTCGACACGACGAAGCTGCGTACGGTTCCATTGCTGCCCGAGCGCGGTCGGATCTTCGACGCCGATGGGCGGATCGTCGCTGACAACGAGCGTGTGCTGACCGTTGCCGTCGATTGGCAGGTCATCCGACGCTCAGACGATCGCGCTGAGATCTTCAGGCGTCTCTCGGGCTGGGTGGATGTCCCGGTTGAGGAGATGGAGGCTCGCTTCGACAGCCAGGTCTACAGCCCCTTCCTGCCGATGCCGATTGCCGAAGACATCGACGAGCGCACGGCGACGGCGATCAAAGAACGCGTCGAGGATCTTCCGGGAGTGACGATCATCGAGGACTCGCGACGGGTCTATCCATACGCTCCGCTCGCCAGCCACGTCGTTGGCTATATGGGACGCATCACGGCCGAGACCAAAGATGTGTACCGAGAGGCTGGCTACTACCTCAACGAGAGGGTCGGGCAGTTCGGCATTGAATTGAGCATGGAAGAGGAACTTCACGGCAACTGGGGTCTGGTCACCTATGAGGTCGACAACGGGAGCCGAATCGTGCGCGAGGTGTCGCGGACACCGCCGATCAACGGCAATGACGTGCAGCTCACCATCGATCTCGATCAGCAGCAGTACGCCGAGCAAGCGCTCGAGACCCAACTCATGCGCCGCCGCCTCGAGTTGTCCACCAACCCGAAGGATCCGGAAACAAACTTCCAGACTCTGGTGTTCCCCGATTATCCGAGGGAAGTCCCCTTCAAGGCGCCCGCTGGCGCTGTTGTCGTCCAGAACAACGACAACGGCCACATCATCGCTCTTGCCAGTTATCCGACCTTTGACAATCGTTGGTTCGAATCCGACTTGAGCGGAGGAAAGTTCGAGGAGATCTTCCCATCGGTTGACGAGTTCGGAGAACCCATCGACCCCGACGAATCGATTCTCGTCAACCGCGCGATCCAGGGCCGTTACAACCTCGGTTCGACGTTCAAGCCGTTCACCGCGTATGCCGCGCTCAATACCGGACTCATGAGCGTCAACGACTACTACGTCGACGGTGGCAACTACCGAATGACGTCCGTTCCCGATGATCAGTGTGATGCCGGACTCGTTCGCTGCGTCTACAAGAACGCGACGTGTAGCGGTACTGGTCGATCTTGTGTGTACGGGGCAGTCGATGTCGAGACAGCGCTTGCCGTGTCGAGCGACGCGTTCTTCTATCGTGTCGGTGAACTCTTGATGACCGAGAACGACTACCAACCGGTCCTCCAGGAGCAGGTGCGGCAGTTCGGATTCGGAGCCGACACCGGCATCGAACTGCCCTTCGAGTTCGATGGCACGGTGCCCGATGCGGAGCTGAAGGCGGAGTACGCCGACCGTGGCGTAATCAGCGAGTCCGAGGGCGCTGGTTACTACACGGGCGACAACGTGCAGTTGGCGATCGGCCAGGGCCTGTTGTCGGCATCACCGCTGCAACTTGCCGTTGGCTATTCGACAATCGCCAATCACGGCTTCGTGATGAAGCCCGAAATCATCAGGGCAATCTACGAACCTGGTGTTCCCGATGCTCTCGAGCCTGGGTTTGCCGACATCTCGCAGGCACGCCTCGCAGTTGAGCCGAACGTCGAAGGTGATGTCGTCAGGCAGATCTCGATGCCGCAGGCGATCCACCAGGAGATCAATGAGGGTCTCCGGCGCGTGATCCAGGGTCCTGGCACCACGAGCGACTTCTATCACTCGACCACTGGCGAGAAGCTGTTTTATTACTACCCGCGCAGCGCAATCCCGATCGCGGGTAAGACAGGCACCGCTCAGGGGGCGGGTAATTACCCGTGGAACGACTCGTCGGCGTTCGCCGCGTACAGTCGTGATCCGGAGCGGCCATACACAGTGACCGCCTACCTCGAGAAGAGTGGCTACGGTTCACAGGGTGCAGGGCCAGTCGTGAAGTGCATGTTTCTTCAGTTGTCAGGTATTGCTCCAACTGACCCCGTTGTGCTCTCCGACCCGCTCAACACCGACTCCGAAGTTGCCGCCGAGCCGAAACAGCTTGCCGATACATCGTGTTACGAGGGGCGGTTCAGCAGCGTGAGAACGACGGAGTAGATGATCTTTGGCCACGTCGTTCCTGTCGCGTAAGGCCGACTCCGGCCTCGGCAACATTCGAGCAAGCCCGGCTGACCCCAGCCGCAACATTGACTGGGTACTGATGTCGGTCCAGTTCATCCTGACCGTGATGGGGTTCTTCGTCGTGTTCTCCGCCTCTCGGACACGCATCAGCGAAGACCCCTACGCATTCGCCACCCGCCAGGTCGTGTTCTCGATCATCGCAATCATTGTGATGTTCTTCGTCATGGCCTTCGATTACGAGTGGTGGAAGGACCGGGCCGCGTTTCTCTACGGCGTCACGCTGGTACTGCTCACGCTGCTGTTCCTCCTCGGGGTAGCCGCGGGTGAAGACAAGATCTCTTTCGACCTGGGTCCGTTCAACTTCCAGCCGGCCGAACTGGCCAAGTTCACGACGTTGCTGATGCTTGCCGCATACCTCTCTGGGGAACGTGGCGAGGAGGTCTCCTATGCGCGTTTTCTAGGCGGTCTCATGATCGTCGGGGCGCCAGCGGTCCTCGTCATCATTCAGCCTGACCTCGGCTCGGCCTCGGTACTTGTCTCGATGGCGATGGGGGTCCTGTTGGTCGCTGGGGCAAAAGCCCGATATATCGCGCTGATCACGTTCCTGTCGATTGCGACGGTGATGGCGGCCTTCGTAGGCCGTCTCGTAAACAACTATCAGGCTGCTCGGATCCGGTCTCTCATCAATCCGGCAGCAGCGAGCGCGGACGACCTGTACCAGGCCGAGAACGCAATGCGGGCCATCGGGACCGGCGGTGTCTGGGGGAAGGGCTGGCTGGAGGGGCCGCTGACGAACGGGCGAGACATCCCCGTTATGTGGGCTGACTTCCCGTTCGCGGCGATCGGTGAGCAGTTCGGGCTCGTCGGAGGATCTGTCGTGCTCGGTCTGATCGCAATCGCGCTCGTCCGCATCTGGCGAATAGCTCATCTTGCGCGTGACCTGCTCGGCACATATCTCTGCGCGGGCGTGTTCTCTATGCTGCTTTGGCAGACATTCCAAAATGTTGCGATGACGATGCAGATCATGCCGGTTACCGGTCTGCCGTTGCCGTTCATCTCCTATGGAGGATCCGGTCTGATCGTGTACTTCGCGATGTTTGGGCTCGTTCAGAGCGTGCACATGCGCCGAATGCGCTGACCCTGGCCCCCGACAACCCCGTTTGTAGGTAATTTTCGGCGGACCGGTCTGCCGAAAATTACCTACAAACGTTGAGAAGAGGGGGAGTGGGTAGAATTTGGTGGGTCATGTCGTCGCTTTGGCCTCAAATCGAGCCTCTCCTACCGCGCGTGCAGAAGCCGGCGCGGTACATCGGCTGTGAAGACGGCATGGCTTCCCCACAACACGGTGGCGGCAGGGTCGCATGGCTTCTCGCCTATCCCGATACCTATGAGGTCGGACTACCCAATCAGGGCCTCCAGATCCTGTACGAGATTCTCAACGAACGTACCGACGCGGTTGCCGAGCGGACCTACGCGCCCTGGCCAGACCTCGAGGTTGAGCTCCGGCGTGCAGGATTGCCGCTGTTCTCCGTTGACACGCATCGATCTGCAAATGACTTCGACATCCTTGCGTTCAACCTGTCGGCCGAACTCGTCTATACGAACGTGTTGAACATGATGGATCTAGCCGGTACCCCGGTGCGCGCCGCCGAGCGTGGCGACGACGATCAATTCGTCATCATCGGAGGCCACGCCGCGTTCAACCCCGAGCCACTGGCCCACTTCATCGATGCGGCTGTGCTCGGTGAAGGCGAGGAAGTCGTAGGCGAAATCACCGAGATCGTGCATACCTGGATCGCGGAGGGGCGAAATGATCGTCACTCACTGCTCCGGCATCTCTCTCTTGTGCCTGGCGTCTACGTGCCTTCGATGTACGACGTCACCTATGCCGAATGGGTCGACGGCGGCCAGCTGCTCGCGGTGGAACCGATCTATACAGACATCCCACCGACGGTCGACAAGCGAACCGTTGCCGACTTGGGAGACTGGCCGTACCCGAAGAGTCCGCTCGCGCCGCTGACCGAAGTCGTCCACGACCGTTTGAGCGTTGAGGTGTTCCGTGGATGTACGCGTGGTTGTCGTTTCTGCCAGGCAGGGATGATCACCCGACCCGTGCGGGAACGTCCAGCAGAACAGGTGCGGACCATGATTGCGGACGGTTTGAAACGAACCGGATACGGCGAGGTGAGCCTGACCTCGCTGTCAACCGCAGACTTCAGTGAGATCGAGCCAGTAGTGCGGGGGGTGCTAGCCGACCAGGAAGCCGTGGCACCTCGAGGGCCCGACGGCACGTCGATCGGATGCGGAACAACGATCAACCTGCCATCGCTGCGCGTCGACGCGTTCACGGTCGGTTTGGCCGGAGAGGTCAACTCGGGTCGGCGATCCGGTCTGACCTTTGCCCCCGAGGCCGGCACCTGGCGATTGCGAACGGTGATCAACAAGTTGATTACCGAAGAAGACCTCTACGGCGCTGTCGAGTCAGCCTTCGAGCAAGGGTGGACTCGGATGAAGTTGTACTTCCTCATCGGCCTGCCCACCGAAACTGACGCCGACACGCTCGCGATCGCCGAACTTGCGAAGAACTGCGTCAAGATCGGCAAGAAGTACACGAGTCGAGCGTCGGTCACAGTCAGCCTTGGCGGGTTCGTCCCAAAGGCGCACACACCATTTCAATGGTTCGGACAGAACACCGAGGCCGAGTTCCAACGCAAGATCGATCTCCTTCGCGAGGCGACTCGCCGTGCGCATGGCGTGAACCTCAAATGGCACGATGCTGCGGCCAGCACCGCTGAAGGTGTAGCGAGCCGTGGTGATCGACGCGTCGGGCGTGTCATCGAGCGTGTTTGGCGCGCTGGCGGCACGTTTCAGGAATGGGGTGAGCACTTCGACCTTGCTCTCTGGGCTGACGCGTTTGACGCGGAGGGTATGTCGCTCGAGTGGTATGCGCATCGTCACCGGGACGAGGACGAAGTGCTGCCCTGGGCCCACCTCGCAGCCGGATTGCACAACGACTTCCTCTGGGACGATTGGCAGGCCGCGCTCGCCGAGAGCGGCCTCGAAGACTGTCGTTGGACCCCCTGCTACGACTGCGGCGTATGCACCGGCTACGGCATCGAGCATGTCGTGGCATCACCCATGGCACCGGCCGGAGGCAGCCAGGGAACTGGCCAGGATCTCACTCGCGGTGCCGAAGTGCCCGTGCATCTGACGATCAATGCCCACGATCGAGCAGTACCCGTTGTGGGATCTGCTCGCTGATTCCCATGAAGCTGCGCCTGCGATATTCGAAACTTGGAAAGGTTCGATTCGTCAGCCATCGCGACGGTGCCCGTCTGTGGGAGCGTGCGCTGCGTAGAGTGAGCCTTCCAGTGGCCTATACCGAAGGATTCACCCCCCGCCCAAAGTTGAGCTTTGGCATGGCGCTGCCGACAGGGGCCGAATCCGTAGCTGAGTTCATCGATATCGACCTCGTTGCCGGGGTCCCGATCGACATCGAAGACCCGAGCGTCATCGATGATCTTTCGGACGCGCTGCCGATAGGGATGGACGTTCAGGTGATCGCGGAGCGTGATCCAAGTCGCGGGTCATTGCAAACTGAGGTCACGTCGACGACGTGGGAATTGGCCGGCCCGGGCATCGAGCAAGAATTGCTCGCGCCGGCTGCCCAACGAATTCTCGCCGCCGACGAACTACTCGTCGAACGCGAACGAAAAGGGCAGCGTCGAATCGACGATGTCCGACCACTCATTCGCAATCTTGGCCCGGATTCGTCCGGTACGCGATTTGTTGCGGAATTGAACACGGTCGGGCGCGCATTGCGTCCTTCCGAGCTGGCGCTTGCAGCATTCCCCGGGATCGACTCGGTTGATATCCGGGTGCTGCGCACTCACCAGTGGACAGAACACGATGGCGAACGGCGCGAGGTTCTCTCGCTGCCGGGTGTCGTCACCGCGGTCGACGAAGGTCTGAGCGCGTGAACGGGATCGTCATCCGGCGACCCCGAAGATCAAGAGCGACCCAAGCCTGCCGCGATTCGCGCACGGCCTTGGTCCCGGAGAATCGCCGACCGGTGGTTCTCCCGAGAAGGGAACCCCTCCAAAATGGATCAATCCGAAATCGACAACTCTTCCGAGGTGGCGTCCGACAGTCCCGCTGAACAACCGCAGCGCACCTCGCCCGAGCGTGGAGGCGCTTCACGCTCGGGTAGCGGCAAGAACACCGGCGAGGCAATCGAGGGCGAGAGCAACCCACCTATGTCCGAGCCTGACGGACCAGGAGGGAGTGCGAAGCGGCGCCGTGGGTCGCGTGGCGGCCAGCGCAAGCGAAGCACAGGCTCTGGCGCTACGCCGGCCGCGGCCGACGAGTTACCTGCTGAAGGAGCGTCAGAGGGCGCCGATGAACGCAACGATGTCGAAATGCCTGAGCCGATGAGCGAGGGACGTCCATCCGCCGAGGCGAGCGAGAAAGCCCTCGTGCGCCGACCGAAGATCGGCGACACGATGCCCGTTCCCACCGCACCACCGCCCGGACCAGCGGTACGCGCAGACGACAAAGGCCCCGAATCCGGCGACTCCAAGGGAGGCTCGGGGGCAGGCGGCGACAAGCGCCGCCGCCGCGGCGGAGGCAGCGAGGCTCGCTCTCGTGACGGTGATTCGTCTGGCGGAAGCAAACGAGACGACGGTGGGGCCAAAGGGCGGTCTTCGGGCGCGCAGTCCAAGAAGGGTCGTCGCGGTGGTCGAGGTCGGGGCCGCGGTAAGAGCGGAGAGTCCGGGGCTCGAATGGACGAGGCGATGCTTGAACAGCGTCGTGGTCGCGAACGGAACGGAAAGCCGATCGGCCGGTACTTCATGGCGGTGCAGGTTCGCCCCGGGATGGCACAGGTTGCGGTGCTCGAGGGCCGGAGTCTCATCGAGCACTATGTGAGCAGGCCCGCTGACGACATCAGTCAGATCCACGGAAACATCTACATAGGCAAAGTGCAGAATGTGTTGCCGGGCATGGAAGCAGCGTTCGTGGATATTGCGACGCCAAAGAACGCCGTGCTGTATCGCGGTGATGTCCAGTACGACCCGGCCGACGTCGATGTCAAGGGAAAGAACCCGCGAATCGAAGACATCCTGAAGAACAAGCAACTGATCATCTGTCAGGTCACCAAGAATCCGATCGGTCACAAGGGGGCGCGACTCACACAGGAGGTATCACTGCCAGGCAGGTTCGTCGTTCTGATCCCCAACTCGAAGACCTATGGAATCTCGAAGCGGCTGACCGACGATGTTCGTAAGCGGTTGCGCGGGATCCTTGATCGCGTCAAGCCTGAAGAGCACGGTCTCATTGTTCGCACGGCTGCAGAAACAGCAACTGAAGACGAACTTCGTGCCGATATGACAATCTTGCTCGACCAGTGGAACGAGATTGCGGCAGCGGCCGCCAAGACTCAGCGGCCCACGCTGCTCTATCGCGAGCCCGAGCTGGCAGTCAGGGTGATCCGCGAAGAATTCAACGCTGACTATCGCGGTGTAATCATCGACGACGAACGTCTTCATCGTGAGGTCAAGAGCTATGTCGCGGCGTTCAACCCCGAGCTTGCGAGTCGAATCGAGTACTACAACGCCGAAGAGAGTGAACTGTCACTCTTCGAACGTCACCACATTCACGAACAGGTACACAAGGCCCTCGACAGAAAGGTGTGGCTGCCGTCTGGGGGCTCGCTGATCATCGAACACACCGAGGCGCTGACCGTGATCGACGTCAATACAGGAAAGAACGTCGGCAAGTCGAACCTGGAAGAGACCGTGTTCCACAACAACGTGGAGGCCGCTGAGGAGGTCGCCAAGCAGCTTCGACTGCGTGACATCGGTGGCATCATCGTGATCGACTTCATCGATATGGAGATCCGCGAAAATCGCGCCAAGGTCGTCGAGGTTTTCCGCAACGCTCTCGCGCGGGACAAGACGAGGTCGCAGGTGTTCGATATCACCGAACTCGGCCTGGTCGAGATGACGCGGAAGCGAATCGGCGAAGGACTCCTGACCGAGTACTCCGAACAATGCCCCGATTGCGAAGGGCGTGGCGTTCTCGTCGATTACCAGTTACTCGAGTGAGGAGAACGTTTCCGTAAACGCGTGACGAATGAGACACTGACAAGGATCTGTGTCATACTCGTTTCATTGATAGCGACATCCATCTCCCGGGGGGGGAAATATGACACGTACACGTACAGGTGCCCTAGCGTTAGCCGGACTGTTGTTCGTCGCCGCAGCCTGCGGCTCGAAGGACGAATCGACTGACTCGAGCCCGCCGGCGGAAACCGCCGCGACCGAGGCCGAAACTGAGTCAACCGAGGCTGAAACGGAATCAACCGAGACGGAATCAACCGAGACTGAATCGACGGAGACTGAATCGACGGAGGCCGAGGTCGAATCAACCGAGGCTCCGGCCGAGACTGGCCCGCCGGAGATCGAAGACAGCACCAGTGGTGTCAGCGACACCGAGATTCGGATCGGCATCCATGCGCCAGAGTCGGTGGGTGGGATAGATCTCGGAGACATTCTCGGGCTCGGCGACATGACGACCCTGTACTGGGACACGGTGAACGTGAACGGTGGTATCAACGGCAGGCAGGTCGTCGTCGACCTCCAAGACGATGGGTACAGCGCCGACATGGCGCTGCAAGCCTGTCGAGATCTCGTCGCCAACGGAGTTCTCTTCATTTCCGGGCTGGGCGGGGCCGATCAGGTCATCACCTGCGCCGATCGTGCGAGCAAAGACAATATCCCTTACATGTCGCTCGGTGTGTCCGAAGCGGGTCTGATCGGCGTGCCCGGGTATCGCTCGATGACCATGACCTACGACGGGATGGCTCCCCTGATGGCCGAGTACATCGTGGGTGAGATTGCTGATGCGGAGACCCCCGTGGCAATGGTCAGATTCAACAGTCCGAGCTCTGAAGGCATGCAGAACACCTTCGAGGAGCGGATGAACGAACTCGGCGGAAATGTCGTAGCGCTCGATGCCGTCGACAAGCAGGGCAACGTCAACGAAATGACAGCTGAGTGCGTCAAGCTCCAGCAGGCCGGTGCGGAGATCGTCTTCACGATTCTGGTTCCCACAGTGTCGAAGCAGTTCGCTGACCTGTGTGCCGAGCAGAACTACACGCCCCAGTTCACGACAACAGCGAATACGCTCACCTGTGCAACAGGAAGTATTGGGACTCCGAACCTGATCGGCTGTCAGGCATTTGCGGGCACGGTGACCGACAACGCCGATGTTCCGCTGGCCATCGAAGCACAGGAGGCCTGGGCGGCGGCGTACCCCGACCGTGAAGCTCCTGAACGGCTTGCAGTCTTTTGGGGTTTGTTCGACGCCTACCGAGAAGCACTGGAGTTGGCGGGTCCTGAGCCGACTACGCTTGGATTCCTCGATGCGCTCGACGGTATGCAGTACGACAACGGACTGTTCAATCCGATCGACTTCAAAGGTACGCAGATCGGATCGGACGTGATACTCGTCACAGAGGCCATCGGAGAATATCCTTACAACGTCGAGATCTTGTCGGAGTGGACCTCCAGCTTCATCGACTGACGGCAACTTCAGTTGGACGAGTTCTTCACCTTCGTCGTCGTCGGTCTAGCTGGCGGCTCCAGCTACGCCCTGCTCGCGCTCGGGCTCGTACTGATCTACAGCGTCTCCCGGGTGCTCAATTTTGCCCAGGCTTCATTCGGAAGCTTGGCGGCCTACGTCGCAGCCAGCGTCGCCATAGGCCACGATTTGCCCTGGCCGGTCGCCATCGTCTGTGCGGCGGCCGTCGGGATACTTGTCGGGGTTGGGGCGGCCTGGATACTTCTCGGGCACGGCGGAGGCACACTTCCGCCACTCGTGGGCACAGTCGCGCTGTTGTCGGTGATCACGCTGATCGAGGCCAGGTACCTCGGTGGGACGCGGGACTTTCCAACACCGGTCAGCGGTGACGGCGTCGAGGTATTCGGCGTCGTCCTCACGCCGACGCGAATGCTGGTGTTCGGGACCGCGGCGGTTGCCACGCTTGTGCTCTGGGTGGGGCTCGAACGAACTCGAATTGGCCTGGCCCTGCGCGCCGGCGCCGATAACCGCGAGGGAGCGAACATTGTCGGGCTCGACCCGCGCCGCCTCGAGATCATCGCGTGGGGCGTAGCGGGCTTTCTCGGAGCGCTGGCCGGCGTCACGGCTGGATGGACCACCCAAACGCTGACTCCGGGGTTCCTCACAGCGGTGCTTCCGCAGGCATTCGCCGCGGCGATGATCGGGGGAATGGTCAGCCTCCCCGGAGCAGTTGTCGGCGGCCTGGCAATCGGAGTATTGGAGAGTCTGACTCGGCTCTACTGGGGCGGTACTCCGGGCGGGGCACAGTTTCTCACGTTCGTGGTCTTGGTTTCGGTGCTGCTGTTCCGCCCGCAGGGCCTGCTCGGCCGCAAGGGCAAGGGCCTGGCCACCGAGGGGAGCGACTCGCTAGTCCAACTCGACCCCGTGCTGGTCGACGCCTCGCGCTCGTCGAAACGTAAACTTGGTCGCATCTTCAAGGGCTCCCTGCCATCGGTGGCGGTGTTGGTGATCGCGGTCGTCCTGCCACTTTCGGTTGCTGATGCCGATGCCTTTCGGCTCTCGCTGATACCGGTGTACGGCGTTCTTGCGCTCAGCGTCAACTTCTTGGCGTCTTCAACAGGCCAGTTGTCTTTGGGCCACGCAGGGCTGTTCGGGTTGGGAGCATTCGGAGCTGCAATCGCTACGACTACTTGGGGTCTTCCCCCCACGATGGGTTTTGCGGGGGGAGTTCTCTTCGCCGGAGCGGCAGCGGCGGGTTTGGGTGCGGTCTCACTTCGCGTGAGGGGTATGTATCTGGCGGTTCTGACGCTGGCTTTCGGTGTCGTGTTGATCAGTTTTGTGTTCCCCACCTCGATGTTCTCCAAGGGAGGCGCCGGGCTGGCTCTGGACCGACCCCAAGTTGGGCCATTTGACCTCGAAAACGACAGCGTGTTCTTCGGCGCATGCATTCTGATGCTCGGAGTCTGCTGGCTGAGCATGCGCGGCATCTTCCGCATGCCGTTGGGCCGAGGCCTGGTTGCCGTACGAGAGAATCAGACTGCTGCTGCGGCGCGGGGTATCCAGACAACCACGATGGGAGTGGTCGGGTTCACTATCTCTGGCCTCTTCGCCGGCGCCGCTGGTGCGACGTTCGCGTTCCGTCAGGGAATTGTGGTGGCGTCATCGTTCTCTTTGGCGCTTTCATTGGTGCTTGTGGTCTGGGTTGTTCTCGGCGGACTGGGCTCACGCGTCGGGGTCTTTGCGGTAACCGCAGCCCTAACCTGGGTGCAGCTCTATTCCGGCGACAGCGACGAGCTGATCACCCTCATCGCCGCTGGAATCGTGGTACTGACGATCGGCCGCTGGCCGCTCGGGATCGCCGGTGCGGTGCGGGCACTCATCAGACGCCTGAAGGCGTGGCGCGCGCCCGTGGCGCACTCGGAGGTGATCGTCGAGCCGAGTGAATCCGCTGACGCCGAAGTCGATGAGCGCGTCGGCAAGCCCGAAGAGATTGTCTTTCCGCTGGGAGATGGCACGCTGGCCAGGCCGGTGTTGTTGGGAGTCCGGGAGGTCACGGTCCGATTCGGTGGCAACGTAGCGCTCAGTGATGTGAACCTCGATGTCTACCCCGGGGAGCTGATCGGAATTCTTGGGCCGAACGGTGCTGGAAAGACAACCTTGTTCAACGTGTTGAGTGGTTTCCAGCAAACTGTGCGAGGGCACGTGTGGTTTCGCGGTGAGAGTATCGAGACTTTCAAACCTGCCAACAGGGCTCGTGGTGGTCTCGGCAGATCCTTCCAACAGGGCGGCTTGTGGGTTTCGGAAACAGCGCACGCCAATCTCATGATGGCCCAGTTCGGCCGTCTGGCCGAGATGTCCCCAGCCGGGATTGTCGCTCTTGGAGCAAGGCAACGCGCTGGCGATCGCCGAAGGGCCGAAGTAGCGCACGAAGTGCTGGATGTGCTCGGTCTCTCAAGCGAAGCGAACCGCCCCGTCAAGGAGTTGCCCTACGGACACCGAAAGGTGCTCGAGCTCGGGTGTTCGATCGCAACGCAACCCGAGCTTCTACTCCTCGACGAACCTGCAGCCGGCCTTCACGGAGCACAGTTGGAGTGGATAGGTACGGCGATCTCCGCATTGCGCAGCGAACTCGGTATCACCGTGGTGGTGATTGAGCACGATGTGGCACTGGTGCGTGCCGTGTCCGACAGAATCTATGTACTCGAGTTCGGCCAAATGATCACCGACGGATTGCCTGACGAAGTGCTGGCGCATCCCGACGTGATCACTGCGTACCTGGGCCGGGCAGCGGCTAGCGAGGCCTCATGACCGTGCCAATCCTGTCGATCCACGGGCTGTGGGCAGGCTACGACAACGTGCCGGTGGTGACAGATCTCGACCTGGAGCTGCCGGCGGGTGGGTTCATCGCAATTGTCGGACCCAACGGTGCCGGAAAGTCAACGACGATGCGTGCCATCATGGGGCTGGCGCAGGTGATGAAGGGCACCATCGATGTCGACGGAGGTTCCATTCTGGGAATGCGCACGAGTGAGCGCGTGCGCAACGGCGTGGCCTTGTGTCCTGAGGGACGTAATGTCTTCCCGACCCTCAGCGTCGAGGAGAATCTCCGCACTGGTGCCATGGCAGGAAGCCGTTGGCGGCAGCGCAACGAAGACCTGGAGCGTGTCTATGGGCTCCTCCCGCGCTTGGGAGAACGACAAACACAGCAGGCCGGCACGCTTTCAGGTGGTGAGCAGCAGCAGCTGGCGCTCGGCCGAGCGCTGATGAGTGCACCGAGACTCTTGCTCGTAGATGAGGCCTCACTGGGGCTTGCGCCAGTGATTGTTGACCTGGTGTTCGACCTCCTTCGCGATATCAACGAGGCGGGAACCACGATCATCGCTGTTGAACAGAACATCGGCATTGCAGATGTTGCCAAGGAGATAGCCGTGATCGAGCACGGCATGATCGCATCTCTCGATTCAGTTGACGGGTCCGGCGAAGGACTACGCCGTTCGGCCCGCGACGCCTACTTCGGAACCGGAGGTTCAATATGAGTGAACAGCAAGCAGATGACGCGACGCCGACAGTCGACTGGGGCGCGCTGCGCGACCTGGTCGCCGCCGATGATGCCAGAGATTGGCGGCGCCGACGAATGTTCGCGGTGATTGCCGCGGCGCTGGCCTGGGTGGGTGCGTTCGTGGCAGTTTGGATCACTTGGGACGAGGTTGCATCCCGTTCGGACGTGGCCGACCAATTGCCTTGGCTGGCAAGTAGCGGCCTGGCGGCCATCGTCCTGGCGATAATCGGAGCAGCTTGTCTCGTCGTTGCCTGGTTGCCGCCGAGTAGTGTCACGAAGCCGCAAGACGACTGAGTTCCGCGAGTTCCTGGCGTCGCGCGTGCCCTAAACTCTGGGGATGCAGATCGAGATCACCGACGAGGCGCGGCAGGTGTTGGAGAAGAAGGGCGGCACGATGTCGATCGACTTCATCCGCCCGACCGGTTGAGGCAAAGTCGCTGAGGTGTCGGTCGACACCAACGTCAAGGGCAAGAATCTTGCGCCATACCGCAAGCTGCGCCACGATCGATTTCAGATCCTCATCTCTCCACGGTTGATTGGAATGGCCGATTCGATGCGCGTCGTGACGAAGGGCAGATTGTCCAAGTCACTGAAGGTCGAGTTTCAGGCGGCATCGGGTGCAGACGACAACTGTGCGATCTAGGGTCTGGTAGTGGCCGACCTGTTGGACCTGTCAGCTCGGATAATTGATTCCGGAGTTGCCGACGAACCGGTGAATCGGGTGACTCATGAGCTGTCCGAGCTGGCTGACGGGCTCGCGATCGTCGAGAGTTTCAGCCACAGCGTCGTGCTCGACTGCGGAGATGGCCTCGTTGCGTTCGACGCCTCGCACGCGATGTCCGGCGCGAAAGTTGTCGAGGCGATCGGTGGGTGGCGGTCAACTCCGGTCACCCACTTGGTCTACACCCATGGCCACGCCGATCACGTCGGTGGCAGTGTCGATTTTGCCTCTGCTTATGGAGAGATGTCGGTCGTCGGACACCGCAACGTGGACCGGCGATTCGACCGCTATAGCTATACCAACGACTGGAACGTTCTGATCAACGCCAGACAGTTTGGCGGAGTGCGCGGCGATCTCGGGATGGGCAATCGAGATCGTGAGTTCATTCCGACAGCGACGCGTCGCCCAACCCATGTGGTCGACGATCACGACACCATCGTCGTCGGCGATCGAACCATCGAGCTGCACCACGCCCGCGGTGAGACCGACGATCACCTGTGGGGGTGGATGCCAGACCAGAAATGGTTGTTCACGGGTGACTTCGTGATCTGGAACTTCCCGAATGCCGGTAACCCCCAGAAGGTGCAGCGCTATCCAATCGAATGGGCCGCGGCACTCCGAGCCATGATTGCCCGGCAGCCCGAGCTCTTGCTGCCCGCCCATGGCCTGCCGATCGAGGGTCGCGAGCGCATAGCCGGAGTGCTCACCGACATCGCCGATGCGTTGGATGGTCTGGTTGTCGACGTCGTCGAGATGATGAACGCAGGAGAGGTCCTCGACACGATCATCCACAGTGTGAAAGCTGCCGATAGTGTGCTCGAAAAGCCTTACCTACGACCGTTCTACGACGAACCTGAGTTCGTCGTGCGAAACATTTGGCGACAATTCGGAGGCTGGTGGGATGGGGCTCCCAGCCGGCTGAAGCCGGCACCAGACGCTGTTTTGGCCTCTGAGATCGCTGAGTTGGCAGGTGGTGCTGGAGTCTTGAGTGATCGCGCCGCTGAGCTGTCAGATGCCGGCGACCACCGATTGGCATGCCATCTCGCCGATCTCGCTGGATGGTCGGCGCCAGATGATGCTGCGATTCACCGGACCCGAGCGATTGTCTACCGAGCGCGTCGAAAGGCCGAGACGTCGCTGATGAGTAAGGGAATCTACGCCGGTGCTGCCAGGGAGTCGGAAGCGATCGTCGGGGCCACTGAATCGGCGTGAGCAACGTCATGGGGAAAGGCCTCTTGGGGTTGAGGCATGATGTTTCGCCGCTAGCATCGGACAACGCTATGTACGCAGTAATCGCCTCAGGTGGCAAACAGGAAAAGGTGGCCGAGGGCCAGCAGGTACGAGTGGAGTTGCTCGACGCCGATGAGGGAAGCGATGTTTCGCTTACCCCCGTCATGGTGGTCGATGGCGGCACCGTATTGGCAACACCCGACGAGCTGAAGAGCGCGTCGGTCACCGGCAAGATCATCGGCCAGGTCAAGGGCCCGAAGATCAATGGCTATACCTTCAAACGCCGCACCAACAATCACCGCCGCTACGGCCATCGTCAGAACTACCATGTGGTCGAGATCACCTCGATCACAGCCTGACCCGAAGCTCTGAACGCGTCGGCGTTGTTCGAGACTTCAGAAGGAGAAGAGCACTCATGTCCAAGACAAAAGGTGGCGGCTCAACCCGCAACGGTCGCGATTCCAACGCTCAGCGCCTCGGCGTGAAGGTGTTCGGAGGCACGGAGATAACCGCCGGAACGATTCTTGTTCGCCAGCGCGGCACCAAATTCCATCCAGGAAAGAATGTCGGCAAGGGCAAGGACGACACCCTGTTCAGCCTTGTAGACGGCTCAGTCGAGTTCGGGCGGAGCAGGGGTCGCAAGATGATCAGTGTGCTCCCCGTCGAGGCCTGACAGCCAAAACAGCATCTGAAATCGAAATGGCCGGACCTGTAGGTCCGGCCATTTTCGCGCCCCCGGTCGCCTTTGGTTAGGAGGCGTCCAGGTTGGCTTCCAGTGTGTCGACGGAGGCGTGGAGGGGCGCAGGCAGCTTCTCGCCGTAGGCAGCGAAATGCTCGCGGATCTGGGGGACTGCTGTTTTCCATCCGTCGATGTCAACCGACAGGAGTGTGTCGAGATCAGATTCGTCGATCTCCAACCCGTCGGTATCGAGGCTGTCCTTTGTGGGCAGTTTGCCGATCGGCGTATCGACTGCCGCGGTATCTTCGTCAACTCTCTCGAACACCCATTTGAGCACACGGCTGTTCTCGCCGAAGCCGGGCCACAGGAAACGTCCGTCTTCGTCGCGCTGGAACCAGTTGACGAAGAATATCTTCGGGAGCTTTCCGGGATCTGTCTTCGTTTCCATCGAGAGCCAATGGGCGAAGTAGTCCGCGTAGTTGTATCCGCAGAATGGCAGCATGGCCATTGGGTCGAACCGCAGCTTTCCGACGGCTCCCTGC
>Ga0209013_10000789_pt1 | contig 28874 bp, 24 predicted proteins | sample Cruoilmetagenom2_FD_187291 | JGI IMG/M metagenome (GOLD analysis project Ga0209013, IMG submission 187291) | Oil polluted marine microbial communities from Coal Oil Point, Santa Barbara, California, USA - Sample 2 (SPAdes) (version 2) | ecosystem: Environmental > Aquatic > Marine > Oil seeps ...
AGATTCCCAGGATTTTGCTAACGATGGCTGTGGAACCATTTGATCAAAGGCTGGTTCTGTCAAGCGATCATATATCAGGGAAATGGGCGGCCAGAAGCGAGCTTCATCCACGGGATCCAGGTTCTCATTGCCGCCATAAGCCAGGCCGTCGGAAAATCGGAGCGTCCCGCGGTCATCCTCCATCACCTCTTCTTCTGTTTCTGGCTCCTCAGGTTCTGCAGGTGCTTCGGTTGGTTCCGGGGGGGGGGCATCCGTTGGTTCAGGCGTTGCCGATGAACACGCCGCCAAAACCATCAGTGCCACAACCAAAATACTGATAATAAGGAAAATCTTTTTAAACATCATGCTCCTCCTCAAGGATTATCTATAGTAAGTTTAATTAGAAACCGATTGACATCAAACTGGGAACGAATTGTTGGAAACTTCGATGTTCACCACCTCCTTTATAGTAACTAGCTGGAAAATTTCATTTCACGGTATAAAACTGCAGATTCCGAGGCAGTTCTTACCTTACACCTGACCCTGTTTGTGGTATGTCCAAACCAGAGCCAGACCGAACAACCACTTGTGGAGAAACATCCACAGCCTGGCTACCGTTGACATGATCCATATTTCGATCTCGTGTGAGTCGATCTAGTTCATCAACTGGGATGTGACAGCGAATTTGGTGCCCTTTAGCAGCGGCTGGAGATTGCCAGGGGGGTGTTTCTTGATCGCAAACATCTCCCAAGCAGTAAGGGCAGCGCCGTTGGAAGGAGCAGCCCTTGGCGGGTGGCGCCAGCTCGGGAGTATCGCTGGCGAGCAGCTCTGGTTCATAATCTGGATCAGGCACCAGGATGGCGCCCAACAATGTCTCAGTGTAAGGATGGAAGGGAGGGGAATAGATTTCATCCACAGTTCCGACCTCACATAAGCGTCCCTGGTAAAGCACAGCCACTCGATCTGCAATTGCCTTGACGACTGCCAGGTCGTGGGCGATGAAAATATAGGTTGTGTTGCGTTCCCTCTGCAGATCAGCCAACAGATCCAGGACTGCTGCCTGCACCGATACATCCAGTGCAGAGGTCACCTCGTCGCACAGCACAACCTCCGGATCAGCAGCGAACGCCCGGGCAATCGCGACGCGCTGCTTTTCACCCCCTGACATTTGCCCCGGGTAACGCAGGCGATAGCGCCCATCCAGACGCACACGTTCTAGTAATTCAACCTGGCAAGCCCGCCGTTCATCCCGGGTCATTTTGGGGAAGTATAACTTGAGCGGTTGGTCGATGATTTCGGCAACCGTGTGCCGGGGATTTAACGACGCATCGGGATTTTGGAATATTAATTGGATATCTTTACACAACTCCATAGGGCGATGATCGACTTCCACTGTCAGGTCAAAACCTTCAAAGCTGATCACGCCATCTTTAGCGGGCAGGAGACCTGCGATGGTGCGCACAATGGTTGTTTTACCACTGCCGCTTTCGCCGACCAACGCCAGCGTTTCACCTCGCTGGACAGACAGGGTGATATCGCTCACCGTTGCTGGTGGTTCAGAATCAGAATTAAAACGATCAGTAAATCGAGGCCGATAATACGAGATTTCGACCTCAGAGAGTTCTATAGCAGGCTCATCTTGAGGTACGTGTTTAATCGTGTGGAATACCCCCTGTAATTCCTGGGAAAAGTCGGTCTCCAGGACATCTTTCCAGTTATAGCAGCGAACCAAATGGGGAGTTCCAGGAATTGTGCTAAACTCCGGCGGCTCGCTGGTGCAGATATCGCTGACAAAGGGGCAACGAGGCGCGAATGAACAGCCGGGAAGCGTGCCCGGTATGGGAGGTTGCCCAGGCATAGAATTGGGTATTCCTGCCAGTGTGAGACGAGGAATTGACTCCAGCAGGCCGCGGGCGTAGGGGTGTGCGGGAGACTTGAACATCTCAACAACAACGGTATCTTCGATGATTTCACCCGCATACATGAGCGCTACCCGGTCGCTAACACGTGCGATCACACCCAGGTCATGACTGATGTACATCATGGCTGTACCCATCTCTGTAACAATATCCCGCAGCAGATTGAGAATGTGTGCTTGAGTGGTCACATCAAGCCCCGTCGTTGGCTCATCCAGCACAAGCATCTCTGGCTCAGCAGCCAACGCCATCGCCACCACCACACGCTGCTGCTGCCCACCTGACAATTCATGGGGATAACGTCCTGCCATCACTTCTGGATGGGGCAGGCGCACTTGCCCAAAGAGTTCTATCATTCGCTCTTTGGCAGCTTCGCCCGAGAGATTGGCATTTAGCTCAATGGCTTCGATGATTTGTTTGCCAACCCGCATGGTCGGGGTCAAGGCGTCTCCCGCGTTTTGGGGGATGAGCGCAATTTGCCTGCCGCGGATTGACTCCAACTGCCGCCCTGTCAGGCTGAACATGTCCTGTTCCGCAAAATGGACCGAGCCACCCAGCACCTGGGAACCCGAGCGCAAATAACCCATCATTGCCTGACCGAGGGTGCTTTTTCCGCAGCCAGACTCACCCACTATACCCAGCGTTTCACCCGGCTTGATTTGCAAGTTAACACCTTGCAGCACATGAACCAGTTTCCCGCGCTGGGTGAAGTAGCCAATTGTCAAATCGTCAATTTCGACCAGACAATCACTCATACCGGTGCCCCCTGGCTGCGGTCCAAACCGAGCGCTTTTGCGAAAGCGTCAGAAAAGAGGTTAATCCCGATGATCAATGTACTCAGCATGATCACAGGTCCAAATACTGCCCAGGGTTGGACGGCGAGAATCTCACGATTTTTTGCAATCATGAAACCCCAATCTGGCGTAGGAGGCACCACCCCAAAACCGAGGAAAGAGAGCGAGGTGAACCCCAGCAGCATCCATGACCAGTTCATGGAACCGTCAACTAACAATACGTCACGCACGTTGGGCATTAATTCTCGCAAAACTATCGTTCTTTTGCGTTCTCCTCTGGCCCTTGCTGCCAGCACAAATTCACTGGTCACATAGTCCAACGTCGCCGCGCGAGCCACACGGACCGTAAGAATGCCGTAAGTGAACCCAAAAGTTAATGCCTGCACCCACATTTCTGTGCCCATAACGCTGATAATCAGCAGCAGCAGCAATAACCATGGGATTGACAGCAGCGCATCCACCACGCGCATAATGATTTCGTCTGCCCGTCCGTTGAGCAAGCCGAGAACAATACCCAATAGCCCGCCCCAAATAATTGCTATTATGATAGCAATAAGTGTAACAACTATAGTAACGCGTCCTCCCAACATGGAGCGAGAAAACACATCACGACCGAGCTTATCTGTACCAAAGGGATGTTCTGCCGAAGGGGGTAGAGTCCGTATCTCTGCGTTCATTTCAAACGGATCTTGAGGCACCCAATAGGGTGATGTTGTGGCAATAAGAATATGCAGGATGATTAATCCCAATCCAAGCATGCCTGCCCAGGACCTGCGCAAATTCTCCCAAGTTTCCGCCAAGGGACTGCGACGTTTGACTGTTGTCGTTTGTTCAACCGATGGTGATGTAACAGTCATTCACTCCTCCGAGATAAGAAGATACCAGCAAAAAACTTATAACTTCGCGACCTAGTGCCCGCGCGCGGATCTCAACTTCGGGTTGAGGACCATGGACAGTATGTCAGCAATTAAATTCAAAGCTATATAGATCACAGCCAAAATGATGGCGATTCCCTGGACCAGAGCGAAATCTCGGTCAGTGATGGCGCCGATCATGAGCTTCCCGATGCCGGGGTAATTAAACACAGTCTCGATAATGGCAACACCACCCAACAACCAGGCCAATGTTAGCGCAACTACATTTATTGTAGGCAGCATGGCATTGGGTAAGGCATGCTTAAATACAATTTGCCAGTATGGGACACCTTTCAAGCGTGCCATCTGAACGTAATCGCTCGTCAACACATCGATCATGTTGGTGCGAACCAGCCGCAATATATGAGCCACCATAATCAGCGTGAGGGTGATGATTGGTAAGACGATAGTGGGCAATAATTCAACAACGGGCACATTCGAGGGCACTAATGTGATCGCAGGAAACCACTCCAGGCGAATAGCGAATACATAGATCAAGATTGTTGCGGTGACGAATCCGGGTAGAGTCATACCGACAATTGAGGTCGTTGATACGAAAACATCCGGCCATTTATCGCGCATTAAACCTGCTATAACGCCTAATACAATCGCCAATGGTATGCCAACAAATGCGGCTGCAAAGGCCAACACGACTGTGTTGCGAAAGCGGTTGCCGATCAAATCAGCAACAGGTTTTCTTTTTACCATCGAAGTCCCCAGGTCACCTTGAACAACACCTTTCAGCCAGTTGAAGTATCGTTGATGTATTGGCGCATTAAGACCAAATTCTTCCCGTAAGGCTGCCAAACTTTCAGGAGTCGCCGATTGGCCGAGATAGGCGGTCGCCGTATCTCCCGGTAAGGCCTCAATACCAAGGAAGACAATAAGCGAGATGATAATGAGGGTAATAATCGCGAGCACCAACCTGCGGCCGACAAGTACAATCATCTTGATTCTCCCGTTTTAAATTTCATCTCGGCAGAACTGTCAGAGAGATTTTTGTCATAGATGGCTTCAAACATAGTTCCTTAAATCATCCTTCAATGGCTGCAGTAATATAATCTTCTGGAATATCCAATGGTTCAACATTATGCAGAACGTGGTTTATTAGGTCACCTTTATTGCTGAGCATATTTACGTAATCAATAAGTGAGTCAATTGAGCAATCCAAAGTTGACATAGACTTGTAAACGCCGTAAAGAACCGAAGCGCCTAACATGCCAGTAAACAACATCTCGGTGACGGTCGTTGTATTCAAATCTGCAGGCAGCTCGCCAAGCTCAACAGCATCATCCAACAATCTTTTTAGCAAGGATTTAAAACCTTCGAAGCCTTCATGGACCTCTTTCACCAGGTGGGGGCGAGTATCGTCCAATTCCACTGAAAATGTGATAAATATACAGCCCCCTGGAAAATTTTCTGTATCTTTAAGGTACCTGTCTCGATAATTTTTCAGAATTTGAATGATTTTTCCCGTGGGGCTTTCGATTTCGCTGACCGAGGTGAGCACCATCTTTCGCCAGATGCTTTGGGATTCAGCGAGTACTTCGACAAACAGATCCTCCTTGCTGCAGAAGTGGTTATAGAAACCGCCCTTTGACGTGCCTGCAGCCCGGATGATGTCGTTAATCCCTGTGTTCAGAAATCCGTTCAAGGAGAACAACTTCTGAGACTCGTGTATGATATTATCTCTTAAACTCATTGGTAAAAATTAATTGTGCGAACTAAGACCGACCGGTCTGTCCCTGTTATAATATAGTTTACATTTATTTTCAATCAGAGTCAAGGCTTAATCGTTTCATTTTGTCGATCTATTTACAAATTTCATTGTCAACCTCGGTTGCTTTTCGAATTTCGGAGGATGAACCCATGAACGTCCCCCTAACCCCCCTGGAATTCCGCCAGCGGGCAGCTTGCCTCTATGGTTCAAAAGTTGGCATAGTAGATGGCGAGAAACGCTTCACCTACGCAGAATATGACAAGCGCGTTAACCGTTTTGCCAACGCCCTCACCGACCTGGGCGTTGGTCAGGGTGATGTCGTTTCTTTCATCACCTACAACTCTCACCAATTGCTTGAGGCTTATTATGCCGTCCCACAGATTGAGGGCGTTCTGAATCCCATCAATATCCGTCTCAATCACCATGAAATTGAATACATCCTCAACCATGCAGAGGCTCACGTGTTGTGTTTCCACCAGGATTTTCTACCGATGGTTGAAACAATGCGTGCAAAACTACCGGAAGTGAAAATTTATATCATCCTGGAATCTGAGGAAAAGCCTGATTGGGCTTTTGATTATGAAGCTTTGCTTGAGAAGGCCTCTCCGGATGCAGATATCGATCTTGATGCCGTGGACGAGAATGCGGTTATTGAATTATTTTATACATCCGGAACCACCGGTCCCCCTAAGGGGGTCGCCATCACCAACCGGACACTCTACATCCACACACTGTCTGCTATCCACGGGTTTCAGGTCAATGAGGAAGACACCCTGCTACATGTCGTCCCCTTATTCCATGTCAACGGTTGGGGAACGCCCCAATTCTTAACCGCGGTTGGGGGAAAACACGTGATGCAACGCAAGGTAGATTTTGGGGATATGCTGCGGTTGATCGAGCAGGAGGGAGTGACCAAAATCCTGGGCGTGCCTACGATCTTCAATGCCCTGCTCCAGCATCCTGACCTGAAGAAATTTGATTTGAGCAGCCTGGAGGATTTCGTAATCGGTGGAGGGCCTTCTCCGCTCTCACTCATCGAGGCGATCGAGGCTGAAATCGGATGTCGCGCTTACGTGGGGTATGGCTTGACGGAAACCACTCCTTTTATCACGATCGCCCGGCCAAAACACCATCTAAAAAGAGATCGCGTCACCCAACAATCCTACCAGGTAAAAACCGGGCTTCCTAATGTGGGAGTTCGCTTGCGCGTAGTGGATGATGAAGACCACGATGTCCGCGCGGATGAAAAGTCAATTGGCGAGATTGTGGTCAGGGGGAATCATGTGATGCATGGATATTTGAAGGATCAAGATGCGACTGATGCGGTCATCGTTGATGGCTGGTTCCATACCGGCGATATGGCTGTGATTGATCAGGAAGGCTATATCACCATCGTGGACCGCAAGAAAGATATCATCATCTCCGGTGGAGAGAATATCTCTTCCGTAGAAGTTGAAAAGGTGATCCAGAATCACCCAGCAGTTTTCGAGGCAGTGGTGATTGGGGTCCCGCATGAAAAATGGGGCGAGGTGCCCAAAGCGCTGGTAGTACTTGAGCCCGGTGCGATAGCCAGCGAAGAGGAAATTATATCCTATGTGAGAGAATATCTTGCGCATTACAAAACGCCTAAGTCAGTAGAGTTCAGAGATGAATTTCTCAAAGGCGGCACCGGCAAGATCCTGAAGCGAGAGCTGCGGGAGCCTTATTGGGAGAGCTTCGGAAAGAGAATCCACTAACATCAGGTAAACAAGCGCCCGGTTGATTCATACTCGGTCAGCACCATATCCACCTGGTTAGGATGTGTAAGCATGTTATCAAATTACTTGTCAATGCTGATGTCTTTCTTGCCATTGGATTACATCGAACCTATCAGGAGGGGATTATGAAGCGTGTTATTTTCCTGATCGTGATCCTGGCACTTGCTGCCTGTACCATCACCCCCAAACCGGCGCAGCCAGCACTCAATACGGATACCATCGCTGGGTTTTGGAGTGGAAAAGTCGCTGGAAGGCTCGAGACTGGGCAAGAATTACCTTCAAGAGATATCGGAATTCTCATTATTGCTGGCTGTTCGATCGGTAAGGTCTGCGGCAAGATGGCTGAGGATGACCAGTGTCCTGGGCCCATAATACTCAAAAATGTAGATGGAAATCGATATTATTTTTTATCTGAGACGGTAAGCGGTACTCAATACTTATGTGCAAAGGGCGACTTCAGGACGTTAGAACTCGAATTACGTTCTGATGGGACGATCTATTTCGTGCACAAAAACGGTGCAACTCTTACAGGAATTTTGCAGAGGAAATAAAAAATTTTGATGTTTGGAGTCTTGATGGTTTCAAGACGGCCAGGTCAGAACAGGAGATACAATCATTAAATTTCAACTCCGCCCTGCCTGCCCAGGAAACAAAAACGGCAAATAACACGAGTAAGGGTAAAACGATGATGGACCTTTGTTCTGATTTATCCATGGCCTTACTCAATTTCAGCAGACGGAGTGAGTACCAGAGGGCTGTCCCATAAGTACACAAAGGTCATTCTTAACGAAGTGGAGAATCTCCATCACAGGCAAAGAGACCCTTCCCCTCGCTCAGAGTGACAATCTATGTAGACACCCCCTTCGAACTCCAAGTACGACTGTTCGCTGAGCGAAGCTAATAGCACGTTTAATCGTCTTTGTCTTCGTGCGCTTTTTTCAACCTTTCTTTGCGATTATAGTTCTCGCTCACACTGGCTGAAAATCCCCACGTAAGAACCTCGTTAAATGAAAACCTCCGAAGTTAAAAGTGCTTCGGAGGTTTTCATATTCCGGAAATTTAATACGTCAGTTCAAGCCAGGATGAAGCTTACTGCCGGGCCAGAGCGCGGTGATACTTTTGTTCCTCGGGTTCGAGATGGCTGACATCGTCATCTTCCAGGTCGATGCGCACCCAGTTGACAACGCCTTTGAACTTATTTTTCTCACCTTCGGGATAATCATCCGTGACCGGCATAGCCAGGTCGCCGCCGATATCTAGCGTTTCATCCGCTGAGAAGAAAAAGGGTACGGTTTTGGGGATACGCCCTTCGCCAACCAGCTTATCGTTGTAATACAGCCGCCCGGTGCCACCCGCACCAGGTTGACCACCGTCAAATTCGAAGTGATAGCGCACATTGACGGTACCTGCGGGTAGTTTCTCGGTCGCTTCCACGTAGTAGTATTCGGCGTCGAACCAATTGTGCACGTACTTGGCCACTCCATCCTTGACGTACAGGCTCCAGCCGGCAAAACGCCCGCCCTGGGCCACGATCACGCCGTCGGTTTTCCCTACGGAAACATCCACCTCAGCGGTGATGGTGTGTGAGCGGTTCTTGATGTTCAGCACCGTGTTCTCCATCATGGTATCCATGCCAGCGTAGAACGTCATGGTCTTGCGGCCTGTGGGTAAGTCCGGCCGGCCAGCAATCTCAGGGTTGAAGCGCTCGTAGATCCGATCGTCGAGCGGGAAGACGTTGTACTTGGAGCCTTCGATCAGGAACAGCTCCTGCAGTTCACGCAGCTTGTCGGGCATCTCTTGCGAAAGGTCGCGGGCCTGACTCCAGTCTTTGGTGGTGTCATAGAGCTCCCATTCATCTGCAGCGAAGGAGGGCCATGGTGGCGAAAGCCAAGGTGAACTGTGGTGCGTGACCGCCGTCCAGCCTTCGTGGTAGATGCCGCGGTTGCCAAACATCTCGAAATATTGGGTCACATGCCGGTCCTCGGCCTGCGGGTCATCGTAGGTGTAGGCCAGGCTGCCACCCTCGATGGGCTTCTGGGCGACACCGTTGACCATATAAGGTTCGGGTAATCCAGCGGCCTCCAAAATGGTGGGTACGATATCGATCACGTGGTGGAACTGCTGGCGGATTTCGCCACGGGCTTTGATGCTGTTAGGCCAGCTCAAAGCCATACTGTTGCGGGTGCCACCGAAGTGCGAGGCGACCTGCTTGGTGTACTGGAAGGGGCTGTTCATGGCGTGCGCCCAACCAACCGGATAGTGGTTGAAAGCGGTCGGGCCGCCCACTTCGTCCAGGCGAGGGAGCACATCCTCTAGCTCCTGCGGGATGCCGTTGAGGGCCATCAGCTCGTTGAAGGTGCCGTCCAGCCCACCCTCCGCGCTGGCGCCGTTATCGCCGGCGATATAGAGGAAGAGGGTATCATCGTAGACGCCGAGGTCTTCGAGGGCCTCGATCAGCCGCATCACCTGGGCATCGGTATGCTCGGCAAAGCCGGCATAGGTCTCCATCAGGCGAGCATAGACAGTCTTCTGAGTTTCGTTCAACTCATTCCAAGCCACGACTCCCTCTGGTCGACCAGTCAATTCAGTATCTTGCGGCACGATGCCTTTGGCCTTCATATTGGACAGAGTCTCTGCGCGTACCGCGTCCCAGCCCTGGTCAAATTTTCCCTTGTACTTGTCGATCCACTCCTGCCTCACGTGATGCGGGGCGTGGGTGGCGCCGAATGAACAGTACAGGAAGAAGGGCTTATCGGGTGTCATGGTATGCTGGCCGCGCACCCAGGCCGTCGCTTTATCGACCATGTCTTCGGAGAAATGGTAGCCTTCCTCTGCGGTGGCGGGGGGTTCGACCGGGGTGGTGCCCATGAACAGAGTGGGCGCCCACTGGTTGGTCTCGCCGCCCACAAAACCGTAGAACTTTTCGAAGCCCTCACCGGTGGGCCAGCGGTCAAAGGGACCCGACATGCTGACCTCCCAAACCGGGGTCTGGTGCATTTTGCCAACTGCGGCGGTGTTGTAGCCGTTGAGCCGCAGCATCTCAGCCACGGTAGCCACGGTATTGGGACGTACGCTGTCGTTGCCCGGCGCGCCGGTGGCGATTTCGGCCACTGAACCTATCCCAGCTGAATGGTGATTGCGTCCGGTCAGCAGCGCCGCGCGCGTGGCTGAGCACAAGGCCGTGGTATGGAAGCGGTTGTAGAGCAGCCCGGCATCATGAATCTTCTGCATAGCCGGCATTTGGCAAGGGCCGCCGGTCACACTGGGCGCCCCGAAGCCCATGTCGTCGATCATTATGATGACGACGTTGGGGGCACCTTTGGGCGGGCGCAGCGGCTTGATCGCGGGGAATTCAGCATTGTGAGCATCCAATGCCATTTTTCCCTTGGATGGAATATCTGGGATCGGGAGAATCTCCCGTCCGGTTACATCAGGATTTTGAGCCATTTTTATCTCCTTATCTTGAGAGAATAAGACAGGCAATCGTTAGATGAATACCTGTTTTGATTAACTGTTCCAAAAGATATGCTTGATATTCAATTTGTTAATTTTACCGTAGAATTTTAATAACGGAGTAACGAACCGTCTACCCACTCATAAACCATAATAACCCTAATCATTTTTGCGAATCGTCCCACTTTGCTCCCTTTTTCAACAGCCTGAAATGGTGTGCGACATATCTCTCTGTAGCGTGTCAGAACATGTGAGACAAATTTAGGGGGAAAAATAGTGTAGACTTTATAGACAGTTTCCCCCATTTTTTTTGAACAGTTTACGCCTAGATACTACTATGTAGACACCTATAGACAGCGTTCCTTATAACTTCGAATCAGTAGGTTGTCTACTATCGTGAGGTAATACCCAGCTTAGCAGAGTTTTTCACCGCCATAAGAAATGAGTTAGGAAGAACAGCATCAGAAGGTTGGTCTTCTGAAATTGTATCCAAAGATAAGATCAACTCCCGTAACTGATCCACAATAGAGCTTAATTCGTTGTGCTCCACCTCTGCTTTCTTGTATGAGATCAGAGCCTCCACGACCAAATACCGCAGCGAATACCCTTTCTCCAACCAGTTATCAATCACTTCTTTAGCCTTGGCTTCTCGGGGATTATCAGCATCTAACCGAAAACTATAAACCTTACTCATAGCACCTTCAACACATCATACAAACGCCACAACTTCAATCCACCTCGCACATTCGCCATGTGGAGGCTTTCTTTAGAGTCCGCTAGAATGATTTTGTTATGTTTCAGAATGGGGATGAGCTTATGGTGAAGCAAGGCACTTCCTCCCCCTGTCAGGATGATGTTGTCCCAGGATAATGCTCCACCAGCCAATCGTTGATAGGTATCCGCAAAGCGGTTCAAAAATACACTGGTGGCTTCTTCAACATCCTGCTGGCATGGATACTCATGTCCACCGCCGATAAAAACACCGGTAGAGACTGCATTGCGAATTCGCTCAGGGGGTAAAACCGGCGTATCTTTGACGATTTTCAGGTTATTCGACCTGAAACTTTCCTCGAAATCGTTGATAACGGATTGGATGCCTAGTGGAACGCTTAGTGCGAGTGCGTAATCCACTTCGCCCCCCTGGTTGACTGCCAAGAAATCGGTCGTGAATCCTCCAATGTCAATTACTAACGATCTTCCATCACCAATTTGTGGATATTGGTAGTGCTGACCATCTTCGGTAAGCAAAACGTTCATCAATCCGCCTACAGGCTCATCGAAAGTATTGGCGTAGATTACACGGAAATTGGCTTTTGATTGACCTGTCTCAACTTCCCAGGCACCAATGATGGACTCCATCAAATCTTTCCGGTATTTGACATCCCCGGGGGGATGGCTGGCGAACACTGCCACTTCCCTGCCCCGGCCATACAACTTGGACAACGAGATTGCAGCCAATATACCGCAATATTCTTTAGTGTATCGAGCAGTTCCAGTTCGTTGCGTGATAAGCCCGTGCCTTTCAGCACTTTCCCCGACCACATAGGGAACCCCATTAACTCTAAAATAATCTTGGGAATTCCCATTGATTTGCACTCGTGAGAGGATTTTCTCATACTCGCTTTCTGAGAGTTGTCTGAAAGCATGGGGGAAGGCAATTTCACTCCATTCTCTACGTGCAATCTTCGCCTTGATAATACTATTTCCTGCATCAATAACCATAACGCTCATATCAAACCTCCGTTCTTATGAATGCCGTTTACGGTTGTATACAGTTCGCGTTTACGAATGTATACACGCCAAATATAAAAAATTTATCTTGAACCGCAGCGGCGGTCAGAAGTAGTATTTACGTATTGAAGATACTTTTCCAGGGATTGCATCTCGATCAACCATATTTGACCGATTTTGATGCCTTCCAGCGTACCAGAACGCAATAATCGCCGCAAGTACTGGATGTTGTAACCAGTAACCTCGGCAGTTGCTTGAACGGTTACGTACCTATTGATAAGTATGCCTGAATGTGATTGTTGGGAAATGTACGGAGAATTAAAAGAAACCATCCCGACCGCTCCTGTTTAGGTCGATCGGCAGTTCTGCTAGTTTATCCCGCTGTTCAAAGCGGAGCACAGCTAAAAACTGCTCGACCTCTAAGGTGCGCAGTTCGGGATGGATCTTTGTAGGTGCCCCAGGAGGGATTCGAACCCCCAACCTAAGCTTTAGGAGAGCTTCGCTCTGTCCATTTGAGCTACTGGGGCGGTAGGGCGATTATACCAAAGGAAAACGCTAACTATTTGCGGGGTCTTCCGCCGGCGCGGTGTCCACGCTCACCCCAGACCTTGATTCATGGATCACGTCACTGACGCGCAGATTTTCCTTTCGCATTCCCCAGAGCGCCAGCACAGACCACAAGACCAACATCACGACGAACACCAGGATGGCATAAGCCGTCGATTCCGAGAGGTTAAGGATACCAAACGCGGCCAGGATGGCGACCATGATCCCCTGGTAGACACCGATCATCGGCGGCGATGACGGGGGGATGATCACCAGGGCCGCGGAAGCCATGGCGAAGGCCTCACGCGTGTTGACCCCCAGATCCAGCGCATAAAAACCCAGCGTGTAAAAGAAAAGGAAAAACGTCCACATCACGATCGAAATAAGCAATGCGACCACCAGCTTGCGGGTCGACTGCACCTGCGACAGGCCGGTTTGGATGTTCGCCATCGCACCGTGCAGGCTCTCCTCATTCATGTTGGGCAAACGGGCGAGAAGTTTTGTCAATCTCGGAAGATATTTATTTGCGTTCTTCACCAGCCAACTCACGATCCCGAACAATCCCATTAAAAAGAGCGCCCCACCCAGGATCACCCAGATAGATAGTGGGGTCCTGGAAAGGAACAGGAGGGTGAGCGCCAGGGCTACGAGGCGCATGATGAAACTGATCGTCTGGTTGAGCACCGCTGCGGGCGTGGATTCGGACACGTCGATGGAGGTTGTTTGGGACAGATTGACCACACGCAAAACCGGAATCGGGATGGGCATAAAAAACTTGCTCGTGTAGCTGATCGCGTCGGCGTGCAGGGTGGGGAGGAATTTCGGGCGGTTGTCCAGAAAATATCGCCAGCGGGTGGTGATCAGCAGCATCCCGCCAATCATACATAATGCAGCGAGGCCTAAAACTACCCAATCAGCGTCCAGCAGGATGTTGACAACTTTTTGGATGTCCGAAAAGAACAGCAATACAACAAGGATCAACACTACGATACCGATGGCGATCCAGATGCGTCTTTTTGAGGTACCTTTACTCATGTTTACACCTTTATCCTTCGGTCGATTTCTTGTCCGGCGCCAGCCACCTGGCCATGATGCCCACGCCCCTGCCAAACAAGCTGCGGCGCCAGATGGTCCTGAGGACCAACGCCCACACGAATGCAAACCCGAGAACGACCAGGTAATCCAGTACGCCGTTGAGGGTCGAAATTTTGAGCAGGTCCTGCATGGCAGGGACAGCGGCCACAATTTGAAACAGGAACCACAAGAAGACGGCCATGATTGTCGGCCACCAGGTACCGCTCAACTCCGCCCCGCCAACCCAGAACTTTGTGGGCGGCTGGACGAAGATGACCAGCAGCAGACCCATGGTAATCACGGCCTGCATGGTGGCGATCTGGGTGTAAAAAACATCATCCGATGTGACACGGAAGACCAGGTTCAGCAGCATGGCGGCGATACTGATCGTTATACCTGCGGGGAGGAAAAAATGCACCAACCGCCAGGCGACATCTTTACTCGGTATGGCGCGGCTGGGGGAAAATAAACTGAGGCTCAACGATGGCAGCAGAACGGTGACAAAATAGATCACACCGTTGTGGGCAGACTGGTAGAAATAATTCAGGGTGTCGGTAAAATAAAACACCAACAGCATGATCAAAATATATGTAACCTGGGCCAGGTTGAGCTTCAGGATGCTCAGGACACCGTTTACGATGCGCTGACCTTCATGCAAGACGGCCGGCAGCGCCTCTTCAGTTTTTTTGGTGATAACGATGTCGGCGATCTGTTTCGCGATCTGGCTGCCTTCCAATCCCGCGATGCTGATATTTGCGGCGCGCATGGCCTGCAGGTCGCTGACCCTGTCACCCACCATTGCCACAAACTCGCCTCCCCGGCGAAAACTGCTCACTATGTCAACTTTTTGGGAGGGACTTAAGGATGCAAACATGTCGTGTTCCCGAACGGTTTGATTTACCTGCTCAACATCCATCTCCATTATATCTGCGCCATTGATAACGTTATCAACCTGCGCTTCACCATCACTTAGCCCAATCTGTCTGGCGGCTGCCAGGACACGCTCTGGTTCGTCCAAAGATACAATTTTGAACGCGACACCCGAAGCTTTAAACTCACCGATCACACCCTCCAATTGCGGATTGACCTGTTCGACGAGACTCAAGTAGCAGACCGGTATCAAACCGCTCGGGAGGACTGCTCTTTGATCGTTATCGTAGAGCTCTTGTGATTCGGGTGAATAGGCGAACATAAGACGAGATTCACCAGTCGCAGCACGGCGGTATGCTAATTCACCCGCTGCACCAGTTCCCGTTTTCTGCTGTGTGTCATCGTCCGCACCTGTAGGGGAAGTTTTTCGGATTTTACCAATACCGCGCTGGATAAATCCCAGGAAATGATCCGAGGCCTGCTTGAACTCGACCCCGGCTTTTTTGACAACCCCTGGCTGATCCACCTCAACTTTCTCGATACTCAAGTTTGGCCCAAGGTTTTCCGGATAACCAATGACATACGTGCCCCTTAATTCCGCTGATGTAAATGTCGCGGCTTCCCACCCCAGGATGGAAAGGACATTGACCTGCTGCTGGAATGAAAGCTTATCACCCTCCAGAGACCCGCTAAGGACGCGCAAGATGTAACTGTCATGCGCTGTGCTGTGCACATAGTCCCCCAGAATCTGCCGCACGCGGCTTTCCGGCATTGGTTGGGTTCCATCAGCGGCAGGTATCATGTCAATCTTGATATCCCCACCAGACAATGTGCTGCCTTTACTCACACACAATGTATTTACCTGCGCCAGTGTCTCAACCGCGCGAGTATTACGCACCAGTGCGCCCGGGCGGCTGAGGAAGGCGCTGCCAACGGCGTAGGAAATAATGACTGTAAAAAACAGACCGCTGGGTGCGATGCTGAATACAATCGATATGATCCCGCGATACGCCTCTTCCACTTTGGCGGGGATGGCTCCTATACCGATTAAATCTAATACAACAATAGCAAACAGGATAAGGCTGGCGGCCAGCATGACCTGCAGAATGCGCGTGATGATATTTTGCAGCGGCGTATATTTACGGCCTCGCACCTGCAAGTCTATCTCGATGGCCTGTAAAAGTTGTTCCGATGGCAGACGGTCCACCTGATACACGCCCCAGCCCCTCACTCCATAGCTGCCCGCCTGCATGTGGTCACCGCGCTGTTTAACCTGCGAGGACTCCCCTTCCCCTGAACTAATTTCATCGACAGCGAAATTAGCGGCGCTCAGCAGCCGGCCATCTGCGATGATCTCATCACCCGGACCAACCACCAACAGGTCGCCTGGAACAACATCATCCTGATCGATGCCTCGTATGTTACCTTCCCGGATCACGGTCGCTAAAGGCCTGATCTTCTTAGCATTCTTGCGCAGCCAGAAGGCGGACAACAACTGCTGGAGCATGTTGATACCAAAACCCAGCAGCAGTACGAGCAGCGTCATCAAGGCGCCCAGGAAATCGTTCAGCAGCACCTGCGACACCGCCATCACGATCATGGTGATATTGAAGATCGACAGCACGTTCGCGCGCAGCACCGACATGTAGGTGCGCTGCGCCCAACGGAAATTGCTGTCCGAGCGCCTGTCTTTCTTCAGCGCGGCTTCTTCTTCTGTCAGCCCATCAAATTGTTGAAGCGTTTGTGCGGTAGTTTGTTCGGACATCGTATCCTTTGGAGAGGCTGTCCCAATTGCACAATTATGTCATTCTGAATTTACCCTGAGCCAACGAAGGACTTAGTAAAGGTTCTCCGTTATTGGCAGTGAGACCCTTCGCTTCGCTCAGGGTGACAATCTTCATAAACAGCCCCTATAGAAATAATTTAAGAACTTACGCAGTAGAAAGGGACTTGGGGGGAGTTAGGGTGGGCAATGCCCACCCTAACTCCCCTACAATACGCCTAAGTGCGTAAGTCCTATATTTATTGATAGGTACCAAGACTGCTGGCGTCAAACAGGTCAACGTAAGCGGTATTGACCCAACCGACACCATCGGGTGCGACGCTGGTGGGAATTGTTACCGCAACCCATTTGCCATCTTCACTCAGACCCAGGGCCGGAAATGTGGTGCCAAGTGGTACTACACCGTAGCTGTCATACTGGTTCCCGGGACCAGAGCGCACGTTGACCACATCGGTGGTGACGACGTACGGTTCTCCGGATGGCGGCGGTGCGGTCGTTGGCACGGTCGGCGGCGCTGGAGGCGCTCCAACAACCGGCACATTGTCAGTATTGTAGGCAGTGGTGTAATCCGCCGAAACCCAGCCTGTGCCATCGGGCGAGTATCCTGTCGGTATCTTGATCTGCCACCAGCTATAATCTGAACTCACGCCGATTATTTCGGCTTCTTCACCTTGCGGCATCACACCGTATATGGGATAGTCCAGGCCCGGACCGGAACGCACGTTGACGTTTGCGGTTGCAACCAGGTAGGCGGAGTCGGCGGGCGGTTCAGGGGGAGCGACCGTGGGCGCCTCCGGTGCGGTCTCACTCTCGTTACCGCCGCCCAGGGCATTGCCTATCAGGGCTCCGACAAACAGGACAATTATGGCTCCGAGAACAATTAACACGACGATCAAGACCGTCCTGCCGGTGCTGCTTCCTTGATTTCCGTTGGTGCCTTGTGTTTCTTCCGACATATTTTCGTCCTCCTAGAAAAATATTTGATACGCTTTGATATCTTTATAGAAATGCTCCATACTTATGGTAATTGTACAATAAGTTGTCTCTACTGATTATAACTGACGCTTCCCTACAGGAAGTTTTCATCCGGATAAAGGTCGAGATTCTTCACTCCGCTGCGCTGCGTTCAGAATGACACGATATTTGACTTTATCCTGACAAAGAACTTCTTAATTTTCATTTTGGTTCCGAAATCTCCAGCGACGCCCAGACGGGGTAGTGGTCGCTGGCGTCCGTCTGGCGCCAGACACCCGCATCATAGGCCAGTGGGTCACCAGCAAATATATGATCCAGCGTGAACTTCAACCTCGCATACTCAAACGTATACCCGGTACCAGCGGATACCCGCTGCAGGCCAATTTGAGTAAATATCTCTTCCAGGTACTTTATGCTCCACGGGTTCCAGGTGTTAAAGTCGCCGGCCAATATTGTATTGGGCTGCTCGAGGTCGGCAATCTGCTCGGCCAGATAATCGACCTGCGTTTTACCTTTTCTGTTGGCCATCCAGATCGTCTCCAGGTGAACGTTAGCGACGTTTACAGTTTTCCCATCGATTAAAATCTCAGCCAGTACCGCAATGCGGGTCTGCTTCCTGAGCGGTACATTCTTCGGCAGGACGATTTTAGCGTGATCGGTAATGGGCCAGCGTGTCAGGATCGCATTGCCAAAATTCTTACCATGCCGGTAGTGGATCACCGCCGGGTAATACACGTAATTGAAGCCCAATTCCCTGGCGATAGTATCGACACCAATTTCGTCCATCTCCTGCAGCAGCAGGACATCGGCATCCAGTAGAGGCTCGGCCGTGCTTAGAGTTTCGACAGCCTGATCGACGCCTCTCGCAAAGGACAGATTCCAGGTGACAATTTTCAGCTCACCATCAAACGCTCCAGGCGGACCGGCATACTGCCCTTCGAAATACGGGCCCTCCGGATCGGTATAGTCCTTGATCGGGCTGCAAGCCGCCAGGAGCAGCAATGCCAATCCGGTGAAAAGGACTAACACTCTGTAAGCGAGGGAACAACGAGACTCGAACCTCCAATCGTGGATGCTCATACTGCGAGATGCAGGGCTGGGCTACTCTCCATTCGAACTCCGGGTGTCATCAAGACCGGGCGGATATTTATCTTTGGCCTCATTTTGATTAGGTCCCATATTCAAGTTAACGTCATAGGTCGGATTAGGCATCACAATACCAGCTTCATCGAGGGCAGCATATATCGCTTTGTGTACCATATCCAGGATAATATAGGTATCCAGATATGAATCGACCCACCAGCGCACGCGGTATTTCAAGGCTGAATCTCCAAACTTGATCAATAAAACATTCACCGGCATGTCGGACAATACTTCATCGAACCCAAGAACTGTATGAGCAATCACACGCTCAACCTGCTCGAAGTCGCTGCCGTACGCAATATCCAGGTCCGTCTGTATACGCATGCTCGGGTCCGGGTAAGTGTAGTTGGTGATCTGATTCTTCCCAATCGACGAATTGGGCATGATCACCATGCGGTTGTCACGTGTACGGACATGCGTGGAGCGGGTACCGATACCCACGACGTCCCCCCAGGTGCCCATCTCAGGAACCTCCACCCGGTCACCGACCCGATATGGCCGGTCGAACAGAATGATGAAGCCGTAGATCATATCAGACAGCATGTCCTGCGCAGCGAGGGAAACGGCAAGTGCACCGATAATAAATGCCGCCAATACGACGGTCACGTTTACGCCGTTATTGTTTAGAACCACTGTCAAAGCCGCCAGGATGAGCAATCCACGCAGCAGTCTTTTCAGCATCAGGATAGAAGTTCGATGCTGATCATCGATCTCCGATTCATGGTTCCTGGCGTCTAGCTGCCACTCGAAGACCATATCGATGAGCTTCCATAGGATTACGGTTATCGCCAGTATGTACAAAGCAAAATACAACTGGTTTAGAGTTTCTTTCGCTTCGACAGACAGGAATCCAAGCCGACCGGTCGCGAATTCGATGATCCAAACACTGATAATCAAATAGACTTGATTTTTAATAGCGCGGATAAATTGATCGTCGCGTTCACCGGGTATGTAGCGGGTGGCAAATCGAAGCAGTGTGTAAACCAGGCGCGTCAGCAGGACGATACCCAGAATGACGAACAGCAGAGAAATGCCCAGGTTGATCCATTCTTCCCCGGTCAACCCCAGGATCACCTGCCTGTTCAGTCCGGTGGTATTTGAAATATCTGCAACGAGTCTATCAATAGGGCCAGGCGTGGCCGTCGGTTGTGGCGTAGGTGTGATGACGATCTGTTCTTCGGTGGGGGCCGCACCAGCAACCTGTCCTGCGCCTGGTGTAGCGGTCACCACGAGCGGTGTGGATGTCGGCGTTTCAGTGGGCAAACTGGTAGGTGCTGCGCTCTGACAGGCGCTGGCAAGCAATAAAGGAACGATGGCAGTAAATAATAAAGCAGATATTCTCTTCATAACTTTTTCCAGATTCTTTCCAACCTTGGATCTTCAGCGATCTCCTTCTTCTCCGGAGATTCTGGGGGCAGCCTATCCATCTGCCTGCCATACAGGTTAATGCCGGGCGCAGTGCTGATACCGTGCGCGAAGATGCTCAACATTACCGTCGCGACGATGGCCAGCTCCAGAACAGGTTCCCCGGGCAGGTGTGCTTCCTGTTCCAGGAAAACCAGTCCGAGCACAATTGAGGCCAGTCCGCGCGGACCAAACCACCCTAAAAAGAGTGTCGAGGAAAAGTGCAGCCTGGTTTTTATCAAAGAAATACTCACCGGTATCATGCGGACGAAGGTGAGGCTTAAGACAGCATACAGCCAGAACCTACCAGGCATCTTACTCAATAAAATTCCGGATGATATGCCAAACACGAAGAATATCATTGACACCAAGAGATCGCCGAAAGCCCCACTGAACTCGACTATGGGCTGCTTTGCATCTTCAAATCCGAAGCGGACCATCACCCCCGCTGTAAACGCGGCTATGAAACCGTTGCCGCCCACTACTTTTTCGGCCAGCCACCAGGCAATAACCGCTAACGCCAGCAACGCCAGCTGCTGCCCGGCTCTCGTCATCCAACTCCGTTTTGAAGCATTGGCCATCAACCAGCCACCCAGCCACCCACTGATCAGGCCCACCAGCAAGCCAAAACCGATCTGCCTGAGCGTGTACAGGATCCAGGACGTGTCCTGGGTGGGCGATTCTACCCGCGCCAGAGCGACAAACAGCATTAACAGCGGGATGGCGAGACCATCGTTCAATCCGGACTCCAGACTCAACGCCTGGCGGATGCGGGCCGGAACACGCTGACTGGTCACCACCGCCACACCCAGGCTGGCATCGGTCGGCGCCAGGATGATGCCCAGGATGGCCGCCTCCCAGATGTCAAGGTCCGTAAATAATACCGCAGCAGCCACCGCGCCCGCGATAATAGTAAGCGGCATCCCGATAGTTAACAGCCGACTCGGGATCAGGTACTCACGGATCACCTTACGCGGATCGATGTGGGTCGCATCTGCAAATAAAACTAACGCGAGAGTGATCTCACTGACGACCAGGAAGGCTTTGTCCTTGATGTTAATGTCCGTGTATTGAGGCAACAGGATTGACAAGAGAACACCCGCACCGGTAAACAGCATGGGCGCTGTGATGATCGTACTGCGCGACCGTTTAGAGACCAGGCTGAAAAAGAAGAGCAGAAGTACAAACACGCCCAAAACGATCATGATTGTGTACCTCCAGATTCATCCAACGCTTCAATCATGTTTCGCCTGCGCTGCCACAACGCGTCGCTGATCAGAATAAATCCACCCACCAGCGCCCAGATACTGGCGGCCAGGTTAAAGATCGGCCCACGCTCCAGCGGCTCCAAGATCAAGATAACGCCCAGGATGATTTCGAATGCACCCAGCAAAAAGGAAGTCACGGTTACTTCTCTGTGTTCACCTTCACCGGTACGAAACCCGCCAAAGGCGTGCAGGATTCCGGTCATTATTACAATCCCACCGACGAGAGTCGTCAACCATTCTTCGGCTATCAAGCTCGTGGTATAGCTGCGGCTCAGCACCGCGATCCCGGCGAGCAGACCAATTACGCCTGCGATGATCGCCACCCCCCTGGCCCGTTCTCCCGAAGCGCCCCAACGCAGGCTGATGACCCCGCTGGCCAACCAGAACATGCCCATGAAGTTGCCCAACATCGGGCGAGCTTTATCCGGCTGAAAAAATAGGGCGACGCCGAGTGTTACGGCAAATAGACCCCGGATTACTGTGACCCAAAAAGCAGCGTTTTTACGCATTTAATTCTCTTCGTACTCACCTAACTAAAGCGGATTGGAAAAGTGAACAAGACAATCAATCCAATTATAAAAATCACGAATGCGAACACCAGTACCGCTATATCTACGCTCCTTGTTTTGAATTTTCCACTGATCCCGGCGAAAAACAGCACGGAAGCAAAAATAACCGTCAGCAAGATGTAGCTATTGGCGATATCGTCCGCCAGCGCGGCCTGTTCTGCATGCTCCTCAGCGATTTCCCTGGAGCGCTGAGCTTCGTCTAATTCCAGAAGGTGATACTGCGGCATATCGAAGGGTGAGGATGGCGCCTGGGGATTATTTATCGGATCGGTCTCCAACCAGGCGTCCATGGCTTCAGTTAACTGGGGCGGAAAGCGCTGGTACAGGAAATCCGCCAAATCGTGGTTGTCCTGGCTGTAGGCTTCCGCCCAGTGCACAAACAGGTTGGTCTCAATAGTAAACACCTGCAGCGCGCGGTTGGATAGCTGTTCAGACTGCAAGCGAGCTTCTGCTGCATCTACCACACTCTGCGACTGCTCCCCGCCCCAGATTGCAGCCTGGTAGCCGCACCAGGCAGTGGCGATGGTCGCCAGAGCCAACAAGACCGCGGAGATAATTTCGATATTTCGATCAAATTTGTCTTCCTTGTTGTCCTGCTGGCTCTGCTCATAGATGGATTCGAGCTCATCAATAGCTCGATGCGAAAAGTCCGCAGGAGTCTGGTCGTCAGTCATACGATACCTCTATATGCGAATAAAATGACTAAAGTCATAACTACGCAAACAAGTTTAAAATGAGCCTACTCAGCCGCGCCGCTGCGCCACACTGATGTAATACAGGAGCTGCAAAATCGATGTGATGGCTGCAGCAAGGTAAGTCAAGGCAGCCGCTCGCAACACGGCATTAGAGCCCTGTTTATCCTCAGTGCTCACCATCAGTCCGGCCTCGTCCAGCATCCGCAGCCCGCGCCGGCTGGCGTCAAACTCGACCGGCAATGTGAGCAGCGAAAACAGCACCATGATGGCGAAGAAGATGATACCCAACCACAGCATGCCAGTCATGTTGAACCACAACCCCAGCAGGATGGCGATGTACGAAATGGTGGGGCTGAACTGCAGCGCTGGTAACAGAAAATTACGCATCTTGATCAACGATGAGCCGCTCTGGTACTGCTGCACGTGACCCAACTCGTGGGCGGTGACCGCCATCGCAGATACCGAATCCACCCTGGCGGTGGAATCGGACAGGCGCACAACGTTGGCGCCCGGGTCAAAGTGATCGGTCAATGTCCCGGAAACGTGTTCGACACGAATTGCCTGCAGTGAGGTGTGGTTAAACAACCCCTGCGCCACCTGTTCACCTGTGAGATTGGAACCATTCTTTACCTTGCTCCACTTTTTGTTGGTGGAGCGTAAATAGAGCTGCACGCCCAGTGATAAAACCAGCACCGGGATAAACACGAACCAGAAATATACAGGATCAATATAAAACATAAACGTTACTCCATTTAATTTGGTGGTTATTCGGTCGACAGGGTCTGTCTATCCCCAGCCTTCCACATACTGTTCCCGGGTAAAGGTGAAATCGCGATTGGCACGCAGCTGGAGTACGATACCAGCGATCGCCAATACCAGCCACACGAGAGCTGCAACCCAGGACTGCGCCAGGATTGGCTCGATCAGGTTGTCCACCGACTGCAAATCTGCTCTTGTAACCCGACCGAGGATTACCAAACCTGACAGGATCACCAGGTCAGCGCCCAAAAGCGCCGTCAGGATGATGATGGCGTATTTCTGCAGGTTGAATATAAACGTCAGTGCGGCAGCGCCTATCGCAGCGGCAATCACGAGCAGCGTGACCAGCACCCCCGAGTCAAACCCGAGCGCGCTGAGCACCGCCGAGATCAGCATGGCGCCAATGGCGCCGCCCACCACCAGCACGCCGATGATGTAGAAAAAGTAGGACAGCACGGCCAGCACCAACCCGATGACAATTCCGACCACCAGGGCAAGCACCGTGGCTAAGAACCCCTCTCCCATCAGCATCGAAAAGATCGTGCCGCTGAGCCATAATCCGGCGAAGAAGCCCAGGATGGGCAGCATCACAAGGAAGATGCGGTAGCCGACAAAGCACAAACCAATGCCGATCAGCGCTGCAATTGCAGCGATTAAAATAGTTAACAGCATAGTTCATTTTCTCCTTTATGGATAAATCAGGCAGCCAATTCCTTGTCTAAATGAAACAAAGAGTCGCGGTCGTAATTCGACATCCAACTCAGTATAGGCAAGAAACGGGCGACTCCTGTGGGTGTGTCTGTAGTATTCATGCGCTCAATGCTTTCTGTTTCTCCATGAACTCCAGATGGAAACTATCACATAGCCCAGGCCGATGACTGCCACCAGGATAAATAATAGAATGAAAATGTCCTGCGGGATAAAATCCAGAAAACGCAAATCGCTGAGAGAAATGTTGCTGATGATAGCTGACCCTAACAACATTCCGACCAACAATAAACCCAGCACAACATGGCGCACACTTTGGTTAATACGCTGATCGAGGCGATCCATGCGCTGGTTGAGATCATTCGTGTCTACGTGGATGGTCACTTTACCGCCCTCCAGCTGCTCCATCCACTTCCCGGCAGCACGTTTCAAGACCGGCCAACGTACGAGAATATCTTTCGCGGTCTGCAATGCAAGCCTGTTGACATTCTCTGCGCTGACTTCCGACTTTACCCTTCCCAGGAGCACTGCTTGCACTTCTTCCACGGCGGTATTAACAAACGAGATATCTGGTGCCAGGGTCCTAACAAGCTCTTCCGTCTGCATGAGGCTTTTTAGCGCGATCGACAAAGAGCGATCCAGGACCAGCCCGTGCACGAACAACAGCTTGAGCGCTTCCTGAACCACCACTGACAGTTGTGTTTCAGCGGTTGGGGAACTCATATAGCGCTGCAAAATGCGGTCGATGTCGATTTCCAATTGCACTTCATCGACTGATCGGGTCTGCTCAGATAGTGCCAGCAGTATCCTGGCCAGGTTGTGCGTTTCTGCATAGCGTAAGGACCAAACAATGTCAAACATGGCCATGCGAGTAACCTCATCCATCTGTCCCATCATGCCTAAATCCAGGAATACGATATCGCCGCTATCCAGATCGATGAGCACATTGCCAGGGTGCGGGTCGCCGTGAAAGTAGCCATCCAGAAGCACCTGCTTGTTCATCACGCGGATCAACTTTCGGGCAAGCTCCTGGATATCAATCTTCTCTGCTTCCAGGGCTGAGATGTCGTTCGCCTGGACCCCGCTCATATACTGCATGGTGATCACTTTGGAAGTGCAGTACTCCTCATACACCTTGGGAATACGAACGTAATCAAATGCCTGCATCTCCCGTTTCAGTCGAGAAGCGTTGTAAGCTTCGATCCGGTAATCAAGCTCCTGTGTCACGCTGGCGGCAAACTCAGCCACCATCCCGCTCAAGCCGAGGTTGCGCATCTCGCGCGAGCGTTTCTCCATCGTGTCGACCATTTCCTGGATGACTTTCAGATCCCCCCGCACGGTTACATCGATGTCCGGGCGCTGAACTTTTACCACGACCTGTTCCCCATTGAGCAGGGTGGCACGGTGGACCTGCGCCATCGAGGCCGCTGCCAGGGGTGCCTGCTCGAAACTCGAAAAGCGCACCTCAGGCGGCGCACCGAGCTCATCTGTGATGATACGGCACACCTCTTCATATGCAAATGGCGAAACCTGACTTTGCAGACGGCTGAGTTCGCGTGTCCATTCGTCCGGAAGAAATTCGGTACGGCTGGCGAACATCTGACCCATCTTGACGTAAACCGGTCCGAGTTCCTCCAACATAAGGCAGACCGTCTCGGGAGTATTTTGCTCGATCACGACCATCTTTTGGGGATAAAGTATTCTCTGCATGGACCTGCGCAGGTTCGCCACCGGCGTACGGGCCACCAGCAGGTCAAGTCCGTAGCGCCGGAAGGTATCGTAAGCCTGCATGATGCGCAAGTTTTCAACGATCGCTGCCCGGCGGTCTTCCGGTAAAATCCCCAGCCAGCGCCAGTAGAAGCGGCTTTTCCTGGCACCATCGATCACCGGGCTGTCAAGACCCAAGACCGCCTCCAGGGTGGTGACAACGACCGCCATCACCACTCCAGCAATTGTGACCCACAACAGGACAGGGCTATCTATGCTGTAGGTGGACGGTGCCAGCCAGGTCAGCAGGTAGAACATCAAGCCATTAATCACAATCACAAACAGCCCCATCGTCCAGATCAACAGCTTTCCTGTGACCAGCAGCACAAAAGGACGCACGAAGGCGTTGAGCAGACCGAACAACAGCCCCAAGAAGAGGTAGACCAGCGGCTGGGCAAGCGGGCCCTGCAGATCAGGCTCAAGCCGGATACCCGGAAGGAGCCAGATCGTCAGCCCAACGGCCAGTGCATTAACCAGCAATCGAACCAGAAAATATATCATTCCAATCCTCCTGCATGTTGATCAGCGTCCAGTCACGTTCAGCCGCCAAACCCAGCGCTTTCTCAGCGCCCTGGTCGTAGGCAAATTCACGTTCGGCATCGTCATGGTGCACCAGCAGGTTCAGGAAGGGCTTACCCTTAGCTTGAGTAAATTTCAGCATCTCGATATCGCCGTTAGCGTTGCCTGCCGCCAGGACTGGCCGGCGCCCGATCACGTGCCAGATCTGGACGGGTTTGCCCGGGCCGTCGTCAATCACATCCAGTTCGGCCTGCTGCACAATGGAAGCGCCGCTTTCTTCGTCCAAAAAACGGTAGGCTACGGTGCTGCCGATGACCCGCTCACGGGGAATGCCGTACAGATCGTTAGCGAAGCCGCGCATGAAGTCACGCCCGCCGCCTGACACAATGTAGTTGGTGAACCCTTTGGCATCAAGATACCTGAGCAGCTCGAGCATCGGCTGATAGACACAATCTCGGTAAGGTAAACCCAAGGTTGGATGGCGTTCGTTCTCGATAAATTCCCTTGCAGCCGCTTCGACCTGCTCGACAGGTTGATCTTTTGCCAACCCGATGATCCCGTGGAGCAAAACGTGGAAATCGCGGTCGTCGCCTTGATAATGCTTAGTTATCGCACCGCCAAGCCATTCGAAGTTTTTCTCCCAGGCGGCGTGCCAGGGCTGCTGCGCTCGAAGACCAGGATCGTCCTCCGCCTGGGCAGCCAGTTTACGCAGAAAGTAATCGAACTGGATGTACAACGGTTTTTCGCACCACAAGGTACCATCATTATCGAAGGTGGCGATGCGTTCATTGGGTGGGAGGTAGGCAGGGCTTCCCGGTGTGGTAACCGCAGTCACAAAATCGAGGATTGCCCGGCGGGTGGGTGTGTATTTCCAAAGGGATAATTGTTCAGACATAGTGATTTAATGGGTATATGTGCTAGGAAACCCAGCACATATACCACATGGTCAGTGCAGTCCACCGTCCGTAGCTTCCTGCATCTTCTCGAGCACACGATCGAGGTTAAACGAGGCGGGTTTCTGGCGCGGCGGGAACTCTATGAAGGACTGGAGCTGTTCGGCGGCCAACGCAACTGCCGGATACATGACAAAGAGTATATCGAGCACCCAATCCCAATAGGTATTGGAATTCTCGTCAGCGCGCTCGAAGGGGTCGCGCCGCAGGTTGAATATCTTGGGGATACGCAGTTCGACAAATGGCTCCGCCCAAACCATCATGCCCTTGGCTCGTTGTTCATAAAAGACGATTTTCCAATCCCCGATGCGAACAGCGACAATCCTACCATCATCGTTGGTGTAAAAGAACCAGTCGCGCGGGCAATCATCCGTCTCGCCCATCAGGTAAGGCAGCAAGTTGTAGCCGTCAATGTGAACCTTGAAGGTCTGTCCACTTGCCTGGTAGCCCTGCTTGAGCTTCTTGACAACTTCCGGCTCACCAGCTGCAGCCAGCAATGTGGGCAGCCACTCCTGGTGGGTGACGATGCCGTTGAGCGTCTTGCCGGCCTCAAATTTACCGGGCCAACGCACAAAGGCCGGCACACGGTAGGCACCTTCCCAGTTGGTGTTCTTCTCGCTGCGCCAGGGAGAGATGGCACCATCCGGCCAGGAGTTGTAGTGCGGGCCGTTGTCGGTCGAGTACTGCACGATGGTGTCCTCAGCAATACCCAGTTCGTCAAGGATGTCTAGCATTTTGCCGACGGATTGATCATGGAGCACCATGGCGTCGTTATAAAAGCCCTGACCGCTGATGCCTTCCGCCTCTTTGGGGATGTGGGTTCGGAAGTGCATATGGGTGGCGTTCCACCATACAAAGAAGGGCACCCCTTCTGCGTGAGCTCTCTTGATGAACTCGATGGCACGCTCGGTGACCTCATCATCGATGGTCTCCATGCGCTTCTTGGTCAGCGGACCGGTGTCCTCGATGCGCCCATCCGCAAAGGAGTGGATCACGCCGCGCGGGCGGGGTAGATATTTGGCATCGATATTGTCAGGGTAATCGGGATTCTCCGGCTCTTCTTCAGCGTTAAGATGGTAAAGGTTACCGAAAAACTCGTCGAAACCGTGGTTGGTGGGCAGGAACTCGTCCTTATCCCCCAGATGGTTCTTGCCAAACTGACCCGTGGCGTAACCGTGGTTCTTGAGCAGGTCAGCAATGGTGGGGTCTTCTGCCTGCAAGCCCAGGTCAGCACCTGGCATTCCTACCTTGGTAAGCCCGGTGCGCACCGGATTCTGGCCGGTGATGAAGGCCGCTCGCCCGGCTGTGCAGCTCTGCTGGGCGTAGTAATCGGTGAATTCGATCCCTTCGCGGGCGACCCGATCGATATTGGGCGTCTGGTAGCCCATAGCGCCGCGGTTGTTATGGCTGATGTTGTACCATCCTATGTCATCTCCCCACAGGATCAGGATATTTGGTTTTCCGTTAGGCATAGTTCATACTCCTTTATGATTCTCAAGATATTGAACAGGTCAGGTTGTGAAACCCGACTGCTGTTTCATGTTTTCGGATAAGTTTAATTGTTTTCACACCTCCTT
>Ga0209013_10000790_pt1 | contig 28869 bp, 33 predicted proteins | sample Cruoilmetagenom2_FD_187291 | JGI IMG/M metagenome (GOLD analysis project Ga0209013, IMG submission 187291) | Oil polluted marine microbial communities from Coal Oil Point, Santa Barbara, California, USA - Sample 2 (SPAdes) (version 2) | ecosystem: Environmental > Aquatic > Marine > Oil seeps ...
CCATTGGCGCCGATGGTACTGCAGAAATGTGGGAGAGTAGGTCGATGCCAATCTTTACAGGATAGAAATTCTTCGGACTTTCTATCCTTTTTTTTGTCCCTGCTTTAAGAGTTATAGCTGATCTCTGGCAGCAGAGCCTCAGTCTTGTGCAATTTCTAAATCTAATGCTATAAGGATAATTCCTAAATTTAAATCTGTTTGAGGAAGATAGGAATTATCTGCTTTTGGGATGGCAAGTTGAATGGCTATTGCTTGTAGGATTTTGTTTTTCTAGTAATCGAAAGCCTCTTCCATGTATATTATCAATGGATAGATTTGGATCTGATTTAAGATATTTTCTAAGCTTTGTGATATACACATCCATACTTCGTGTAGTATAAAAATTATCATCTCCCCATATTGATTGCAATGCATTAGACCTTGGAAGAATTCTATTTAGGTTATCCGCAAGTAATTTTAATAATTCAGATTCTTTAGGAGATAATTTTTGTTCTGAAAATTCGCTTTTTAAAATACCTAATTCGGAGTTAAAACTAAATATTCCAAAATAATAATTAGACTCTTGGGAATTAGTATTTTCTATGTTATTACGCGATAGTATTGCCCTGATTTTATATATTAATAGTTCTGAATCGAAAGGTTTTGTTATGTAATCATCGGCACCTATCCGGTAACCTCGAATGATATCTTCTTTCAGTGTTTTTGCAGTTAAAAAAATGATAGGAATATTGGGTTTGAGTTGTTTGATTCTTTTTGCTAATGTAAATCCGTCCATTTCTGGCATCATTACATCTAAAATACAAAGGTTAAATTCTTGCTCCTGAAACTTTTTAAGTCCTTCATTACCATTTTTGCAATGACATACCTGGAAATCTGAAATTTCCAGATAATTTTTCATGACAGCTCCAAAATTTGGTTCATCTTCAACTAGTAATATCGTTGTGTTTTTAGTCATTTTAAGGATCTTAAAGGTAGGTATATTCCTATTGTTGTACCATGATTAGGTTTGCTGCTTACTACTATTCGGCCACAATGCCTTTCAATAATTAATTTCACGTAGCTTAATCCTAATCCAAATCCTTTTACATTATGGATATTTCCGGTTTGTGCACGATAAAACTTTTTGAATATTTTACTTAAAGTTTTGGGGTTCATCCCTATTCCGGAATCTGTGATCCAAATGTAAATTTCTTGATTTACGTTGTCTGTGCCTATTTCAATATTGAGAATAGAGCATGAATACTTTATAGAATTATCAAATAGATTAAAAAGGACATTCATGAAATGAACTTCATCTAAATTACAAATATCATTTATTGCTTTGAGATTTGTTGTAATATTTCCTTGTTTTTCGTCAATTAGAAGTTTGATATGATCTGCTGATTTTTGAATGATTTCATTAACGTGACAGGTTTGAAGATTCAATTCTAACTCTTGTTTTCCGAATAGGGAGAGTTGTAGAATATTTTCGACCTGTTTGTTCATTCTAAAACTTTCATCCTTAATTATGCTTGTAAAATATCTGATTTTATCAGGTTTGTCAATTACCTTTGGATTATTAATGGCATCAGATGCAAGCATAATGGTGGCAATTGGAGTTTTAAATTCGTGTGTTATATTATTGATGAAATCGGATTTTATATCATTAATACGTTTTTGCTTAAGGATGAAAAAAACAGCATTAAGAAATGTGATAATGATAAATAGGGTGAAAACTGTAGATAATAATAGTAAATCGGATATTGATTTGTAAACTAAATTGAATTGATCGGGAAAATATAATACTAGTTGTTTGTTGTTCTGAAATATATCATTGGGAAATAGATCGACTTTGTATTTGGAATTGATGAATTTAGCATTTAAAGTAGAGTCGGAGGTCAATACCGTCTGTTGAGAATGATTATCTATTACTGCGAAATCAAAATTGGTTTTAATACCAAAATTTGCTAATTCATCTTCGATATTTATGACAAGTTTATTTTTGTCGATACGATCGAGTATGGAATTATTCTGAGATTTAAATTCATAAACTACTTTTTCCAGAATATTTTCGATTTGTTTTTCCTTTGTTTTTGCCCTGATAATAGTGTCATTAGAAGTCACCTTAATATCGATATTAATAAGGGAATCACCTTTAGCGTTGGAATGCCATAAATGCAATGATTTATCTTTGGAATTGTTTTCATTCACAACAATTAAAGTGTCAGAACTTTTAATTTTAGATGTACTATTATTAAACTTCTCCTTTGTTTTAATGGTAAATCGATGTTGTATTTTGCTCTTTTTTTTATCTATGAATTGCTTTATATCATGAATTTTAACATCAGCAAATTTAACTTTGGGAGCATTGTGTAATTCCTTACTTAAGAATATTACCGATTCATTTTCTTCTAATTTGTCAACGACTATATGAAGTGCCTTATTAATATTAGAACCAAGGGTCTTTTTTTCAATTTGAATAGCATTTTTTATCCATAATATCTGGACGGCAATAATTCCTAGTAAGGATATCGACATGAGAAGGATTAAGCCACCTATTATTCTTTTACTCATAAAATATCATTTAATGATAATTGAAGATATATTACAAATATACAATCTGCAATGTTTAAGGCTGGTTAAGATCTTCCTAATTATCCTTAAGGAAAAGTTAAAGCATGAAAAAAAGGACTATAAAAGTCCCAATTCTTTAACTCTTTCGAGATCTGCGGGAGTATCAATCCCAATGGATTCGTGCGTAGTAATTTCTGTTTGAATATGATATCCATTTTCCAACCATCTTAACTGTTCTAACGATTCTAATATTTCCAGATTTCCTTGGTTTAACTTCGTGATTTCCATTAAAACTTCGTGTTTGTAGGCATACATTCCAATGTGTTTATAGAATTTTCCTTTTTTAATCCAGTTTTCTTTTGGGATGCCTCGCAAATATGGAATGGACGATCTGCTAAAATAGAGCGCTTGCTTATTGTTGCCTATCACTACTTTGACCTTATTAGGATCAAATATTTCCATCTCATTAGAAATTGGTTTAATTAAGGTTGCAATGTCAGTTGTGTCAATATTAAAACATTTTTTTAATGCATTGATCTGTTCTGGTTGTATGAATGGTTCGTCACCCTGAATATTTATTACAACATCGATAGAGATTTTGTTGTTGTGCGTGATATGACGGACTGCCTCAGCAATTCGATCTGTGCCACTTTTATGATTTTTTGATGTCATCACTACCTTACCGCCAAATGCTTTTACTGCATCTTCAATTCTTTTGTCATCGGTTGCTACCCACACATTTTTTAGGGCTAATGAAGCTTGTTCGTAAACTTTTTGAATCATTGGTTTACCACAAATATCAGCAAGAGGTTTACCAGGGAAACGAGTTGATGCATACCTGGCTGGAATTATTCCCAGAAAGTTCATGTTTATTTAATTTTGCTCCGGTTAATTTAAAGGCAAAGTAAATAAAAATTCGGAACCTTCACCTAATTTACTCTTGGCTGAAATGTTTCCACCATGTCCTAATACAATTTTCTTTGCAATGGCAAGTCCAAGACCAGTACTTGACTCATTTGCTGTTGTTTTTGCACTGGTTTTTCCGAATTCGGTGAATAGATTTTTTAATTCTGTTTCGGGAATACCAACGCCTTGATCTTTCACACTTATTTGAAAATGGCTATTCTTCTCAAGTAGCTCAACCGTTATGTTGGTGTTCGGATTTGAATACTTTATCCCGTTACTTAACAGGTTGTGCAAAACTTGTTCAATTTTATTTTTATCGATATTGATTTTATTTGCTTGTAATTCTGATTGGAAAGTAATGGTGATATTTTTTTTCCGAGCAAATACTTTATTGATTTTTATAGAATTTTCTACAATGTCATAGATATTGTAATTTTGTTTTTCAAGTTCTAATTTTCCCAGTTCTATTTTTGAAATATCAAGCAAATCATTTAGTAAGTGCAGTGAAAACTGGCTACTGTCTTTAATTAAACCTAGGAATTCTGATTTTTCGTCTTTGGTAAAATCCTCTTCTGAATCCATTAGTAAGGAGGAAAAGGAATTAATAGCTCCTATTGGATTTCTTAGATCATGAGCTGCAATTCCCAAAAGTTTGGATTTTTGCTCATTAAGATCTAGTAATGATTTATTCTGATCTGTGAGTTTTTTCTTTTGGTTTTCTAATTCAGTATTATCATCAACAATTATTAAAGTATATTTTTCGTCGTCAAATTGAATATATCTTGTAGAATAAAGAAAGTGTTTCGTTTCCTTCTGATTATCCGTATAAAAATCCCGATTTAGTTTTTTTCTGTTCGTTGGGACTTCTTCAGCCATAGTTTTTACTATATCCTTTCTTAAATTACATGTATTACAGTAGGAAGTTGTCCCGCATTCTTTGTTTTCCTCCACTGCGAATTTGCAACCAATTGCATTGCCGCATAGGATTCCTAGAACTTGCTCTTCTCTCTTCTTAAAAAGAATTGAAAATGAATCATTAACATTTTCTAGTCTTGCATTTTGATCGACAATAAATAAAGCAGAAGTAATGTTATCAAATAGTATATTCAGAAATTCATTTGATTCTTTTAAATTCTTTAGCTTAATCGACATTTTGATGGAAGTAAGATTCTTAAATAATTGATCTAATAATACGGTTGTAACTTAAAAAAGATTCTAAAATTAACAATCTTTAAAGATATTAGCAGGACTAAAGTAAGCATGTAAATCAAAAAGTAGTAATTTTGTCAGGTATCATGTAATAATTACATGTTTTTATGAATAAACCATTAAAATTGATTAATTGATGGAAGTGCAAAAGATAAAACAGCGATTTGGAATTATTGGAAATACTTATGCCTTAAATCGTGCAATTGATATTGCAGTGCAAGTATCTCCAACTGATTTATCTGTATTGATTATTGGAGAAAGTGGAACGGGAAAAGAGGTGTTTCCTAAAATTATTCATCAGTTTAGTTCGAGAAAACATGCACCTTATATTGCAGTAAATTGTGGTGCGATACCCGAAGGAACTATTGATTCAGAGCTGTTTGGGCATGAAAAAGGTGCATTTACCGGGGCTTTATCTGATAGAAAAGGATATTTTGAAGTAGCTGATAAAGGAACAATTTTTTTAGATGAAATTGGTGAATTACCGCTTTCTACACAGGTTCGTCTGTTAAGAGTTCTTGAAACCGGTGAATTTATTAAAGTGGGTTCCTCTAAGGTTTTAAAAACAAATGTTAGAGTTGTTGCAGCAACAAATGTAAATATTCCAAAATCCGTAAAGGAAGGTAAGTTTAGAGAGGATTTGTTCTATCGATTAAATACAGTTCCTATCCTGATGCCTCCATTGCGGGAAAGACAAGAAGATATTTATTTATTGTTTAGGAAATTTGCTCAGGATTTTGCCGAACGATATAGAATGCCACCTTTACGTCTAGATGAAAATGCACAACAACTATTAAAAAATTATCGATGGCCTGGTAATATTAGACAATTAAAAAATATTACAGAGCAAATTTCTATAATTGAAAAGGAAAGGCAGATAGGAGTAGAGAATTTGCAAACGTATTTACCTGCTAGCGATGAGCATTTACTTCCTGCAATTTATGCTGATACTAAGAAAAAAGAGCAAAGTTTTTCTTCGGAAAGAGAAATTTTATATCAGGTTTTATTTGATATGAAAAAGGATATGACTGATCTTAAAAAACTTGTTTTTGATTTGATGCAAAAGAGCGGAGATTCAACTAATTTGCAAAAGGATAATGCAGTTCTTATTCGTAAATTGTACGAGGATCAAGATGTTGATTTAATTCACAATACAGTTGTTCCTCCTTCTTCTACAAATATTTCTGATTCTCATAATTCTGATATTCAAGATACAGAAGTTTTTGTTGAAGAGTCTTTATCATTAGAGGATAAGGAAATAGAATTGATAAAGAAAGCTTTGGAAAAGCATAAAGGTAAAAGAAAATATGCTGCCGAGGATTTGGGTATTTCTGAACGCACGCTCTATCGCAAAATCAAGGAGTACGATATTAATTAATTCTTGCTATTTTTATTTTTCAATATATGAACATTCGAATATTTTTAATAATCATCGGGATTGCAGTTGTGGCAACAGCCTGTAAAGTATCCTATTCATTTACGGGAGGTACACTTTCACCAGAAGTGAAGACTTTTTCTGTGCAATATTTTCCTAATAGAGCTCCTTTGGTAAATCCAAATTTGAGTAATCAGTTTATAGAAGCTTTAAAAGAAAAATTTAGGAATCAAACGTCATTAGATGAAATTGTAGATGGGGAAGGTCATCTTAATTTTGATGGTGAAATTACAGGGTATCGTACACAGGCATTGGATATTAAAGCTGGTGAAATTGCAGCTACGAACCGATTAACAGTAACTATTCGGGTTCGTTTTACTAATGAAATTGAACCTGATAATGATTTTGATAAAAGCTTTTCTGCTTTCGAGGATTATGATAGTACGAAGCAATTAAGTGATGTAGAAGATGGACTTGTAGAGGAAATCTTAAATCAAATTGTAGATGATATTTATAATGAGTCTGTAGTAAATTGGTAATAGTATGGAATCGAGTATTTTACAAAAGTGGGTTAGGAATCCGAAGACAATGGATGGAAATAGTCATAGGGAACTAAAGTCTCTGATTGACAAGTATCCTTATTTTGAGGTAGCTCATTTGCTTTTACTAAAAAACTTGCATGACAAGCAGAGTATTCGCTTCAAAGAAGAACTGCGAAATTCATCCGTACATATATCTGACAGGCGTCAATTGTTTTTATTAATTCAGAATCAAATCATTATAAATCCATTATTAGAGGAAACTGATCCGGGTGAAAAGGAATTAAAGGAAAATGGATTACCTGTAAATGATGAGAAAGAACCATTAAGTAAAGATAATTTAGCAGAAAAAACTGATTCTGCTTCTTCACCCAAAGTAGAATTGAAATCTGAAGATGATGTACTTTTTGATTTAGCTGGTGAGATTGATATTGTTGAAAATCAAGATGAATTGGCTGAAAAGTCTGAAGCTAATCAAATTCAGACATATGATAAAGATATGTTAGAGCTTTTGGAATCGGATAAAGCAAGCTATGATCCTGTTACAGAGAAATCTGACACGATTGATAATAATTCTTTACTGATGGGTACAGAAGTTTACCACATTGGATATGGAGGTAGTTTATATACCCTTAGTGAGGAGAGTAAAAAGGAGGATCAACCGGAAGATAACAGGAGTTTCGCAGCTTGGATGAACATGGTTAATAAGGATGGTTTTGATGGAAATAGGGATATCGAAGAATCAAATTCTAAAACTAAATCATCAAAAAAAGGAAATGATCTTATTGATGATTTTATTCAAAATGAACCTCGTCTTCAACGAAATGTTAAGGTTGTTGAGAAGCAAGAAGATATTTCAAAGGATAGTCTGCGTGAAAATGATGGGTTTATGAGTGAAACATTGGCCACAATCTATGTAAAACAGAAATTATTTGATAAAGCAATTGCGGTTTATGAGAAATTAGTGTTGAAAAATCCCGAAAAAAACGTTTACTTTGCGAGTCAGATTGAACGTATAGAAAATTTAAAAAATAATAAATAAGCATGTATACCTTTATTTCAGTATTGATCTTTATTGTTTGTGTACTTTTAATTTTAATTGTACTAGTACAAAACTCAAAAGGAGGAGGATTAGCTTCTAACTTTTCTTCTTCAAATCAGATAATGGGAGTTAAAAAAACAACAGACTTCCTTGAAAAAGCAACCTGGACATTAGCTGGTGGCTTGTTAGTTCTTTGTCTTGTGGCTGTGATGACTATTGATCGTGGTGCCACAGAGGGACAAAAGTCACAAATTGAGCAACAATTGCAGAAAAAAGAAACTGCTCCTGATATGCCAGCTTTCCCAACAGAAGCTCCGGCAACAAAACAGGATACCGCAAAATAAGTATCGAATTTACATTTAGATAGAAGTGTCAGTATGTCATATCATGCTGACACTTTTTTTTATGGGTATATGTGCTTGTAGTTCAGTATATTTAATAATCTTTTTTAGTTGTTCAGATTCAATTATCAGAATAAATTCAAATTTTTAAATAGAGATAGTTGTTTATTTCGGAAAGATTGTCAAGGATAATTATTTGGCATAGTATGTGAACATGGGTGTGTTGTAAATTGAATTGTATAACTTAAAATATATTGAAAGATGACAGAATTAAAAGGTAGAATTCTTGCTGGAAAAGTCTTAGTAGAACCTTTGGCTGTTGAAGAAAAAACTGCAAGCGGTATCATTATTCCAGATTCTGCAAAAGAGAAACCTCTGCAGGGAAATATTGTATTGGTAGGTTTAGATAAAAAGGATGAACCAATGGAATTGAAGGCAGGAGATACTGTTTTTTATGGAAAATATTCTGGTACAGAGTTAAGCATTGATGGAAAAGATTATTTATTGATGGCTCAAACCGATATTTTGTACATTGTTTAATCTGAATCGTAAATTTTTAAAAATTAATTAGAAATGGCTAAAGATATTAAATTCAATATTGAGGCTCGCGATCTTTTAAAGGTCGGAGTTGATGAGTTAGCAAATGCTGTAAAGGTAACCTTAGGTCCAAAAGGTAGAAATGTTGTTATTGATAGAAAATTCGGTGCACCACAAATTACTAAGGATGGTGTAACTGTTGCTAAAGAAATAGAATTAGCAGATCCTGCTGCAAATATGGGTGCTCAAATGGTAAAGGAAGTTGCATCTAAAACTGGTGATGATGCTGGTGATGGAACAACGACTGCAACTGTATTAGCTCAGTCTATCGTAAATGTAGGATTAAAAAACGTGACTGCTGGAGCAAATCCAATGGATTTAAAGAGAGGTATCGATTTAGCTGTTACTGCTGTAGTAAAAAATATTCAGGAACAAGCGCAGGAAGTTGGAGATAACTTTGATAAAATTAAGCAGGTTGCTAAAATTTCTGCAAACAATGATGAAACAATTGGAGCTTTGATTGCTGAGGCAATGGAAAAAGTGAAAAAAGAGGGCGTTATCACTGTTGAAGAAGCAAAGGGTACCGAAACTCATGTAAAAGTAGTAGAAGGTATGCAATTTGACAGAGGTTATATCTCTCCATATTTTGTTACTGATGGTGATAAGATGGAAGCAGATCTTGAAAATCCTTACATTTTATTATACGATAAAAAAGTTTCTACCATGAAGGAGTTAATGCCGGTTCTTGAACCTGCTGCTCAGTCTGGTCGTCCGTTGATGATTATTGCCGAAGATGTAGAAGGTGAAGCTTTGGCTACTTTAGTGGTTAACCGTTTGCGTGGATCATTGAAAGTTGCTGCTGTAAAAGCTCCTGGATTTGGTGATCGTAGAAAAGAGATGCTGGAAGATATTGCTATTCTAACAGGTGGTGTTGTTATTTCTGAAGAAAAAGGAATGAAACTAGAACAGGCTACCCTGGAGATGCTTGGCGAATCAGAAAAAATTACTATTGATAAGGAAAATACGACCATCGTTAATGGTTCTGGTGATAAGGATGCTATTCATGCTCGTATAGCTCAGATTAAAATATTAATTGAGAATTCTACTTCTGATTACGACAAAGAAAAACTTCAGGAAAGATTAGCAAAATTGGCTGGTGGAGTTGCTGTACTTTATGTTGGTGCTGCTTCTGAAGTTGAAATGAAGGAGAAAAAAGATCGTGTAGATGATGCATTGAGTGCTACTCGCGCTGCTGTAGAGGAAGGTATTGTTCCTGGTGGTGGTGTTGCATACATTCGTGCAATCTCTGCTTTAGCAGGTCTTAAAGGGGAAAACGATGATGAAACAACAGGTGTTGAGATTATAAAACGCGCTATTGAAGAACCATTGCGTCAGATTGTTGATAATGCTGGCGGAGAAGGTGCAGTAGTAGTTGATAAAGTGAAAGCTGGTAAAGGTGATTTTGGATATAATGCTCGCACTGATGAATATCAAAATTTATTGGAAGCGGGTGTTATTGATCCTGCTAAAGTTGCTCGCGTTGCGCTTGAAAATGCTGCTTCTATCGCAGGAATGTTCTTAACAACAGAGTGTGTTTTAGTTGATGAACCTGAAGAAACTCCTCCAATGGCACCACCTATGGGTGGCGGAATGCCAGGAATGATGTAATCATATTTATAATTTATAAGATTGTAAGAGGCTGTTTGAAAAAACAGCCTCTTTTATTTCCTGTTTTTCCTGTTTTTTTCCATAAGAATTTCCTGAATTGGACGATTTTCAATTTTGGAATCAAGCCATGATATTAAATCCAAATAAAGGAAAGCTCTTTTTTCAAACGGATCATTTACCCATTTCTGGAGATCGATTCTTGATTTTTTTAATTCATCCTTTAATTGATCCGGACTAATAGAACTTAGTTTTCTCAAGAATTGAAGAATATATTTCTGAATTTCCTGTAAATCGTCCATTTTGGCCAAAAATCGATAAGTGGAACGTATCTGGTATTCCAGTAATTCTGTGTTTTCTAGTTCGTAATGACTAATTAGATTTAGGATTCTGCTAAAACAGTGAATATCGCCACGCAAAGAGGTATCTTTCATATTTGTAATGCGATTCAGATATTTTATTGCTTCCTTATATTGTTCGTTTCCAAAATAAAGACAGGCTATTTTGTAATAGAAAACCAGGACTCTATGGTTATCCATTCCAAATTTATTTTTTGAAATAAAGCTTTCAATCTTAGGAATTAGATGGATACCTTTATCAAAGGTTCCTTCCATGAAATGACGGTTTATCCGATGCATATATAAAAACATATGCAATAAAATATTCAGATTAGAGTTGTGTTTGAACTGATCTTCCTTTTGAAGTTTGCGTAATAAACTAAGATTCTTTTTAAAAGTACTAAGGTGGTTGGTGTAAAATAAAGCTACCAAAACATTATTTAGGCCCTTTAAATACAGATCTGTGTGAATGCTTATCATTTCAGGGTTTAATTGAAATAAATCGACCCACTTTTGTGCGTATTTATAACACATTAAAAAATCCTGAATGATAAGATAGTACCATACATAGGATTGATATAAATATAATTTTTCGAAAAAGCTTAATTTCTGAATATCGTATGGATGAATATTTGTATTAAAAAATTCCTTAACCATTAAAAGGTCTTTTTCATTTCTTACATATCCAACTTTTAGATACAATCCGTATAATCGAATCGACATATTGGAGAAGAAAACAACGCCATCCATGGTTTTGCTAATTTCTGATGCTTCTCGGGTTATTTCTTCCGCCCTGTTTTCAATACTCTTTGTGATGTATTGCGATTCAATCAATTTTTCAAATTGAATCACTTCAAAAATCAGAATATTCTTTTTGTGTTTTCGCGCAAGAATCTTTGTTTTATCTAAAATCCTTAAGCTTTGCTGATACAATCCTTTGTTGTAAAGAATTTTGGCGTGATCTATTTGCTCTCGTATGCTTATGCTTATATCATGATTTACATGGGTTAAACGCAGGCTTGTTAGTAATTGTTTATAAAGATGAGCTTTAAGATTAGGAAGCTGACTTTGCTTTATTTCTTTTGCTTTTTTGAGAATTACTGTTTCATTATATTCCTCCATCTTATCCAAAACATCGAAAAGTTGTAAGAATTTAATCTCCTTATCGCTGCTAATTCTATTAGCATACAATTTGAAATTTCTTTTTTCAGATTTCGAAATCGATTTAATTAGTTGAAACAGAGGATCAATTTGTTGCTTAGGCATTGTAATAGATGTGTGAGTTAACTATCAGATAAACAGTATGCTTGATTAATGATATTATGCTTGAACTTCGGATTATACTTGGAAAAATGATTTTCAAAATATTGCATATTGTCATACTTTTGAAATATCAAATCAAGAGAAAAATTAATCAAAGAATATTGAAACGGAAAATGAATGCAACAAATCTGTTATCAAAATTAATAAAATCTGATAAACTTGAAATATCAAATGAATTAAATCAGGCTCTTGATTGTATTGGAATAAAACAGAAGCTATCGGAGCTAAACCGGTATCAGGAAATGGAAGTTGGAAAGCTCCTGCTTGAAAAATATGCTGGATTGGTAAATTACAAAACCATAGCTGAATTGCTGAAACAGATGATTACTGTTGACGAACTGGAAGGTTTAAAACAGGAAATTTCTGGTAAATTAAGTACTTCAGTAGTATCGTTTGAAAATCCAATATTCCGGAAACGAATGGATGCCTTAAAAAGTTCTTTCGAAGAAATTTCTGGTGATAACGTACTTTGAAACCATTTGTAATTGATAACTCAATTGCACTAGTTTAGGAGAATTAGGGACACTATCCCCCTTGTGTTACTAAGGATCTGACTATTAACCAGACATGAAGAATTCTAAGTTGTGACGGTAAGTGAGGAAAATGATTTCTTTTTGGCTTGTTCGTAATTTATTACAAATAAACCAATCCGTTAGAATTATAAGTTTAAAAGTAAGTTAGGTGTGATTATACTTTTTGAGTAACATTCTGAACGAACCAAGGCACTTAGATTCTTCTTGTTTTTAATCATGCCCATCTTTTTGATTATGTTTTAATATTTAGTTGTGATAACCGGATAGGATTTTTCTTATCCGGTTTTTTTGTGCTTGCTGACAAATGATATTCTAGATGGTTAGTTTGAAATATAAGCGAAGAGAACTAGGAACACTTTCGGTGAAAATACTGATGGAGTTAATTTGATCTAATGGAATTCGCTCGTAGGATTCGTAAGTGATGTTATTACGGTTGAGTACATTCTGGAATAAAACTCCTAGCTCATATTTTACCTTTTTCATCGAAAATTTATAAATCAGAGCTGCATCTAATCGGTTATAATCGGGATCGGCAACTACCTGATTGTATCTATTATAAATCGGGAATCCGGAACCGAACACATAATTGGCAGATAAATAAAATGGTCTTAAAGAAAGTAATCCTGCTGCTTTTATTTCGTGTCTTTGGTCGTGTAATGCTCTGCGATAAAATCCTTCGGGAAAATGTTCGAAATGCTCCAATGTTTTACCCAATGAGTAGGAAAGCCAGAATGTATGTTCACCAATATCCTTTTTTACAAATACATCTAATCCGTAACTTTTGCTATCACCAAGCAAAATATCCTCAACATTCCTAAATCTGAGATATCTGGTGTGCCCATAGGTCTTTTTGTAATAGGATTCCACACTAAAAGTAAACCCATTATAATGATAAGATCCGCCTGCTACATAATGAATAGCTTCCAAAACGGGCGTAGTTTTTTCATCGGCTCCAACCCAAATATAACGATAGGTTCCATCATCTGAGATAACAGAACTCTTAGTGATAAATTGTTTATATAAACCCCATGCTGCATTAAAGGATAATCGTTCTGAAGCAGTAAGGCTAAACGATAATCTTGGTTCCCAATAAAGTTTTTTTAGATTAAAAGGGTAACTAGCGTGAAAACCTGCTTTTATAGAAAATCCATTGCTAATGGTAAGATTATTCTGAAAATATCCTCCAATACGATCGGTTTTGGAGCCGATATGCAAAACATTAATACCAAGCGAATCTTCTTTCAGGTCAACATTGTTACTGATAAAACTTAAGCCGGCCTCTACACTTTGATCTTCGGAAATCACAAACAGGTTTTTTAATCTGGTCTGATATTCTCTAATATTGTTATAGGTTCGATCATCTCGGCGAAAGAATTCGCTACCGGTTTGTGGTTGATTGATGGAAATGATGTCACTGGTTTTGGTATTTAGGTCGGATCTGGCAACAGAAATATTGCTGTTGTTTCCATTTTTCCAGACTTTACCATAAGCAATAGATCCTCCGAACTGGTTATTACCCTCAAATTTGTGTTTTTTTGAGTTTACATATAAGTCGTTGGTAACATCGTAAGCATAGCGATCTTCTCCATTCATCAGGCTTATTGCGAAATTATCTCCATTTTCCCAATTGGTGGCAAATTTGATATTAATGTCGTGAAATTTATAATTAGGGGCAACATCTAGTTTTACATACTTAGGCATTTGGCTGCTGGTATTGCTTTGATCTACATTGGAAGTTGCATATTTTATTTGCTCGTCTTTGAATAGGTTGTAGTAAGTCTGGCGAAAGGCAAGTAATATAGACGATCGTTTGCCAATGGGATGTTCGTATGATCCGCTTGCCGTAATATTATTAAGGGTTAGATTAAGTCTTGGCTTCAGTCGACTACCATTTTTACCGGTTATATAAACTATACCACCAACTCTATCGGCATATTTTGGTTCGTAACCACCTTTTAAAACCTCAATATTTTTTACAACCAAAGGATTTACCGCACCTATATCATCGTAAAAGTTTTTTAAACCCCAGAGAGTTATATTATCGAATAAAACCTGACTTTCCCCTTCATACGATCCCCAGATAATCAGATCATTTTTTTGTTCTCCTGATGCTAAAATACCGGGTTGCATTCGTAATAGTTCAAAAACAGAATTGTCGTTATTCGTTGGCAGAAAACCTGCAATTTTAGGATTTAGCTTTATATTACCCGATTGATTTCCTTGCTTGATAAATGTTTGAACAATTTTATCTGTAACGGTTACTTCTGGTAAATCGGTGCTGGCGGCGGTGAGGAAAAATCTTTTATTTTCACCAGCTGACACGATGGTATCCTGTATGAAATAGCCTAAATGTGAGATCATCACCCTAAATATACTATCGGTTTGGGAGGTGAAGGAGAAATTTCCCTGCTCATCACTAGCCATTGGCTGATCGTTGATTGTAAGATGAGAAAAAGGTAGTGGTTCCAGATTTTCTTTATCTAAAATCTGGCCAAAGAGGCGATATTGAATGAATTTTTCTTCCGGATAAATTAAAAAGACACCATTGGAAACTTCGTAATTCAATGGTAATTTTTTCAGAAGGAAATTGATGGCTTGTTCTTTTGTAAGAAAGCTCTTATGAACATTGATTGAATAATTAGAAAGCAGGTCGTTGTTATAGGAGAATTGAAATTCGTAATTCTCCCTAAGGTCAATAAATACCTCGCTTAATTCCTTGTTTTTAGCATTAATTTCGATTTTTTGACCATAGGTATTCGATAATAACAGAACAAAAAAAAGAATGAATAACGAGCTAGTTGGTTTCACCTAAGGGTTAATTTGAGTTATGATATAGTTTTTATCAGGACCTTTTACAAAATTCAGTCCAAGTGGCATGCAAACTTTGTGTAACACACTTTCTACGGATTTTTCTTTGCCAAAGTTTCCAGTATAATTCAGTTTAAATTTACCTTTTTCTACGATATGGATATCGTATTGTAATTCAATTTCTTCAAAAACAGATTGGATAGGAGTACGGGTAAATCGGAATAGATTACTTCGCCAAAGTATTTGTTCTGCGGCTTTATGATCTTTTTCGAGTTTAATCGTGCCGTTTTTTGTGACATAGGCATAATCATTGGGTAGCAGTAATATTTTATCAGCGGTAATTTTGGAAACTACTTTTACTTTGCCTGTATAACAGGTTACCTTGTATTCTTTTCCTCTGGCATAAATATTAAAACTAGTACCTAATATATAAGTTTTTCCTAGCACTGATTCAATTTCAAATTTACTTCCTTTGGCAATGGTGAAAAATGCTTCTCCTTCAAATTTCACTTTGCGGGAATACTTCCACAAATAGGGTTTGTAATGAAGATTAGAACCTGCATTTAGCTCAATATTCGACTGGTCTGGCAACAACACACTCATGTGTTGGCCTTTAGGGCAGTAGATTGATTTTGTATAGAGGCTGATAAATCCAGCATAGGATAACAATAAAACAAAACAGGCCGCAGCAGCATATTTCACCCATGTCATCCTGATGGTTTTCACGCTAGGTTTGGCCGCAGTTTTATTCAAAAGATCCTTCCAAACATCTTCTTTCGATTTGGTATAGGATATTTCGATCTTCGGGAGTGAATGAAGAAAATTCATTTCCGAATCGTGTTTGTTATTTTGATAATCTTTGTTCATTCGAATTTTTTATATCCATATTTATGGTAATTGATCGTCTTGTTTTCTTAATTCCATGGCGACTATTTTATCTTCCCAATGCCTTTCGCAAAAAGGAAAGTGCATTTGTCATTCTTTTTTCTACAGCTTTTATGCTCAAGTCTAATCTGTCTGCTATTTCCTGATATTTCAGGCCTTCCACTCTACTCATCAGAAATACAACTTTTTGTTTTTCGGATAAGTTTTGAAGTGCAATTTCATATTTAGTTTTCAGTTCTTGATACTGAAGCTCGTCCTCAGGCGAATAATTATCAATCGATGGTTCTAATTTTGTCAAATATTTCTGAGCAACTTTATCTCGTCGATATTTACTGATGAACAGATCGCTGGCAATTTTATATAATAAGGATTTTAATGGTTTCTCATCAAATGTGAGATCTTTCTCCCATAATTTCATGAAGCTATCCTGTGCAATATCTGTTGCCAGTTCTTCATCTCCCGAACGATAATAAATATAGTTCCGAATCGCATCAAAGTTCTTATCGAATAAGATTTTAAATTCTTCCTGTGTCAAGGTTAGAGGATTGGTTTAGGATAAAAATAAGGGTTTTGATTGAATTAGAGGGTGCAGTGATAATGATTATATTATTTCTGCACCCAATTTATTCAGATTTGCTTATCGACCAGTAGGTATTAATTATTTCTGTTATGATACCTGTTGTGATGACCAATCTCTACCTCTTTGGTTACAGTTTCTCCATTTTCATCAGTGTAAGTGTAAGTAGCCATATTATCACATTCTCCATCGCCATAATCAAAATGTGCAAATTCTGTTTGGTTTTGTGAGAAAGTAACCAGACCGCTAACAATTACACGGCAAGTTCCAATTCTAACTAATGGGTTTTCATCGTCAATCACTTTAGTGTATTCATTTTGTTCTGTATCAACACAAGTAACCGATCCTCTGATTTCGATTCTATCGTCGCTTACATCTAATTTGGTATCTAAACCAGCAACCCATTCACGAGTTCTTTCTGCCTTACGGAATAACTGGGTTTCATCAGGGAATGTAAAAGTCATTTCACTGGTAAAAGCGAATTTTCTTGCTACATCGTCGTTATGAGTTAGCTCAATACGTTTCCAACCGTCGATGGATACCGAGTCTATCATTAAGTCGTAGGTAATCTCACGAACTGCACCATCGGTAAAAGGAGGAGCGGTTAGTTCAATCTTCATCATACCACTCATTACTTTACCATTGTTTAGTACGGTTGAATCACCATAGTTTAGATTAATTGTCATTGGGAAGTGATCATTGTCACTAAATCCGATACTAATATCGGGCATGTTACCATCTTTGTATCGATTCCACATTTTAAACATCTCCATATAACGTTGCATCATACCCGATTTGGTACTTGTTGTGGTAGGTTCATCGTATTCATTTGCTACAAACGAATATAAATCTACCTCGTAATCAGCAGTTTCGGTAATATCTTCTGTTGCTTCTTCAGATGTTACCACGGTAGATACGGTATTGTTTAGGCTTACCTGATCTTCGTTTAATAATTTATCCACACTATCAGTAGTAGTATCACAAGACGAAAAGCTTGCGGCTATTGCTGCTAAAAATAGGAAAGTTAATTTTTTCATGATAGTTAATTTTTGATTTAATATTACTTGTTTACTCATGAACCGATAAAAGATTAGCTCCCCCTACCTGAATTTTTATTTTTTTAAAAGCTTGTGATTGAATAGCATATAATATTAATGTGTTATTTGATTAATAATTTAACATTTTCTTGGGTTACCTTTTACCATAATTAGGAACTAAGGGGTGTGTTGTTAAGTAAATTTCTACAATTACTTATATGTAATGATTGGATAGAATTTTAATTCAAAACAAAATGGTTAAACTTTTAAATATTATTGATCGATTATTAATAATGGATCGTTTGATTAGAAATCAGAAGACGGGTAATCCAGAAAAATTTGCTTCTTTGATTGGTGTTTCCAGAAGCCAATTGTATAATCATTTAGATGAATTTAAGGATTTAGGAGTAGATATTCGTTATAACAGATTACTGGGATCATTTGAATATTGTGGAGAATTAGTTCCCGAAGTTCATGAGCCAATTAAGATAATTAAGCGAAAGAAGCAACTTAAAGAAACTAATGGTGGTTCTTTTCGGAAGAGTCTAAGTTTATTGGACTGTTTACGGTTAACTTTGAATGATATTTATCACTAATGCTAATGTGGGAATATCCTATATAATTAAGGTTTGCTTTCTATTTATGTTTTTAATCTATTTTAATGAAATCGATTTTTCCAAAAGAAATAATTGAGCATACAGCGGAGGCTCATTTTGCGAGATTTAATAAAAAAATCAAATCCATTTACTTGTTGGTTATAATTCTTATTGTGTCCATTTTAGTAACTCTTCCTGTAGTCAATGTTGAGATTACAAGGCAAAGTAGAGGTGCTGTGCGAAGTCTGTATGAGAACAATACGGTTGTTTCGTCCTTGTATGGACAAGTAACAGAAAATCGATTGTTTGAAAATAAAAAAGTGAATATTGGAGATACACTTTTGGTTCTTGATGCATTAAAATTAGATGACGAACTTAAAACTCTTAGCAAGAATCTTGTTTTAAATCAAAAGTATCAGAATGACTTAAGTATTCTTTTAAATCACATTTCAGGTGATTTGCAGACTTTGTTGTATAAGAATGAACTGGCTGAATATGAACAAAAGATTATAGAGTTGAATACAGAAATTCAGCATAAAGAAAAAGATTATACAATCAATAAAGAATTATTTAAGAAAGAGGTTATTGCACAAATTGATTTTGAGAAAATAGAATATGCCTTTAACCAAGCTTTGCAAAAAAAGGAATTGTATAAAAAGCAATCAATTTTAAAATGGCAAACCAGATTAAAGGACTTGGAATATAAAAGCATGGATGTGGAATCCCGGATTCAGAAAAGTGAAAAGGAAAAACAAAACTATATTATTATTGCACCAGTAAAGGGATGGATTACTCATTTTTCAGGTGTACAAGCCGGAAATTTTATAGCACCAGGACAAAGCATAGCTCAGATATCTCCTGCAAGTGGATTAATAGTAGAGTGTTATATTTCACCATCAGATATTGGATACATTAGGAACGATATGTCTGTTAATTTCCAATTTGATGCATTCAATTATAATCAGTGGGGATTGGGTAAAGGCAAGGTTATTGAAATTTCACCAGATATTTTTCAGATGCAAAATAGTTCCTTTTTTAAAGTGAGATGTAGTCTGGATCAGAAACACCTAACACTAAAAAATGGCTATGTGGGTAATTTGAAGAAAGGAATGAGTTTAACAGCTCGTTTTCAGGTTACAAATCGAACACTATTCCAGCTATTGTATGATAAAGTAGATGATTGGTTAAATCCTCGCTTGAAAGGGTAAACAAGTCAAATAGTCCAGAAGAGTTTCGAACAGTCTGGAAAAATGAAAATCTCAACCCGAAAACTTTCGGGGCTCATATTTCAAATCTAACTGATGAGTATTAAAATTAAACAACACGATATCACTGATTGTGGAGCTGCTTGTTTGGTTTCTGTTTCGGCAAATTATAAATTGAAACTTCCTATTTCCAGAATCAGACAGTTGGCTGGAACCGATAAAAAAGGAACTAATGCCTTGGGATTGATAAAAGCTGCAGAGAAATTAGGATTTACAGCAAAAGGAGTAAAAGGTGGAACTGAGAGTCTACCCAAAATACCATTACCTGCAATAGCACATGTGATCGTGAAGGAGGTGCTGCAACACTATGTGGTTGTCTATAAAGCAACCGACTCTTACGTCGAAATTATGGATCCGGGAGATGGTCAAATGCATAAAAAAAGCATTAAGGAGTTTGAAAAAGAATGGACCGGAGTGTTGATTCTGATGGTGCCCAATGAAGAATTTGTTAAGAGAGATGAAAAGATTTCAAATCTGTCTCGTTTCTTTTTTTTATTAAAACCTCATAAGCGGATTTTAATTCAGGCTTTATTTGGAGCAATAATTTATACAGCATTAGGGCTTTCAACTTCTATCTATATTCAAAAATTAACCGATTTTGTATTGGTTGATGGAAATAAGAATCTGCTCAATTTGTTGAGTCTCGGGATGGTGATACTGGTTATATTTCAAATTTTTATTGGAACATCAAAAACTGTTATGGTATTAAAAACCGGACAATTAATTGATTCTCGTTTAATACTGGGGTATTACAAGCATCTTTTAAAATTGCCACAGCGATTTTTTGATACCATGCGCATAGGAGAGATTATTTCTCGAATAAACGATGCGGTAAAGATTCGTTCATTTATTAATGATACTGCAATCGGTTTAATTGTAAATACTTTTATTGTTTTTTTCTCCTTTAGCTTGATGTTTATTTATTCTTGGAAGTTGGCTTTGGCAATGGTACTGATTATTCCTCTATACAGTCTTGTATATTTTATAACCAACAGATTAAATAAAAAGCAGGAACGAAAGGTAATGGAGCGAGCTGCCGATTTGGAAACACAATTGGTAGAATCCTTGAACTCGGTAAAAACCATTAAGCAATTAAGTCTGGAGGAATTTGCCAACATTAAAACGGAAACTCGATTTATCAATCTTTTACAGACAGGTTATAAATCAGGTTTAAATGCTGTATTTGCTGCAAACTCATCAGAATTTCTAAGTAGAATATTCACAATTGTTTTACTATGGTTTGGAGGTTATCTGGTAATTGATCGCACTATTACTCCTGGGGAATTAATGTCGTTTTATGCCATTATTGGTTATTTCACCGGGCCGGTAACCAGTTTAATTGGTATGAATAAATCTATACAGAATGCTTTAATTGCAGCAGACCGATTGTTCGAGATTATGGATTTGGAGCGGGAGGGAGAAGAAAATATGATGGAATTAAAGAAAGAGGTAAAAGGGGATATTGTTTTTCAGGATGTTTCCTTTAGTTATGGAACTAGAGTCGATGTGTTCGAGCAATTCAAAATACAAATTCCTCATAGTAAGATAACAGCTATTATAGGTGAGAGTGGTTCCGGGAAAACAACCATTGCGGCTTTGTTGCAAAAGCTATATCCCTTAAATGAAGGGAATATTTACATTGGCAATGTGAATTTAAAATATGCCTCAAACGAGAGCTTGCGCAATTATGTAGGAATCGTACCTCAAAATTTAGATTTGTTTGCAGGTAATGTGGTTGAGAACATTGCAGTAGGAGAATTTCAACCCGATATGGAACGCATTCTTGATATTTGCAAACAATTAGGGATACTGGACTTTATTGAAGAGCTCCCAAATGGTTTTCAAACCTAGTTGGGCGAGAATGGAGCTTCTCTTTCGGGAGGACAGAAACAGCGCCTTGCCATTGCCCGTGCATTGTATCGCGATCCTCAAATATTGATTTTAGACGAAGCCACTTCCTCTTTAGATTCTATTTCGGAGGAACAGGTTCAACAATGTATTCGGGAGCTGAAAGAGCAAGGTAAAACTATTGTATTAATTGCTCACCGTTTGGGAACCGTGTTGCAATCCGATAAAATAATAGTATTGGAGAAAGGAAAATTGATAGAAGAAGGGAATCACAGTGAACTTTACCGGCAAAAAGGAAAATACTATAAGCTATGGCAGAAACAAATGCCGGAAATGGCAGAAGGTTTTTAAGAAAAATTGTTAAGTCCAAGTTTATTGGACTGTTCCCCGTTATCTTTATAATCGTATTTTAATTTTGGCCAATATGAATACAGAAAGTGTAGGTTAATAAAAAAGCCCGAAAAACAGAAGTACTCGCGAAAATACATTGCTGTTAATCGAGCTAAGGCAAAGCCTGCACAAAATTAATTGAGTTATTAACAATTTAAAATTTTGTAAAATGAAAAATTTAAATGAATGTGGAGTTCAGGAAATGAATGTAATTGAAACGAAATCAATCAATGGTGGCGGAGAATGGAGTTGGGGTGAAGCTGCAATTTCTTTTGCGCTACTTGGGGTTGTTGGTGTTGGATTTTATTATTTAGGCACACAACAATAATTTTATTTATTAAATTTTTAGAAAAATGAAAAATTTAGAATTAAACAACTATGGTGTTCAAGAAATGAATACTGTGGAAATGAAGGAAATGAATGGAGGAAACCCACTAATAGCAGTCGCTGCAATTGTCATAGGTTATGCTTGCTGGGCTGCTTCATTTTGTTATGAATTAGGTAAAGATTAATATCTAAAAATAGCACTTGTAAAATTGTCTTTTAAATTAGCGTTGGCAACTATATTTTTCGAAATGTAGTATGTAAGGTTTTTAAAAATGAAATGATGAAATTTATATATTAAAGTAAATTTTCATACACTAAGTTTAAAAGACAATTTCAATAAACCACAAATAAAAAATTTCAATGTAAGATGAAACGTATAAGTAAAATAAATTTAATTTATTTAATGCCTATTATGGCTATCTTTTTAATTGCATTTTCTGTCGGAGATAAGCTTTGTTCATTAACATACTTATTAAAAATAATTCCTGCATTTCTATTAATGATAATAACATTAGTATATATAGTAAAAGGCAGAAAAAAATGATATTTCTTCAAAAAACGTCTTTAAATTGTTTCCATTATGCCTTTTTTTCTGAAAGTCTTCATTATATCTACTCTAATATATTTGTTCTCAGATTTAAAAAAATAAAATCTTTTCTACGTGCTCAAAAGCAACAACTGTTGTTTCTTAGCGTTCGTTATCAGTTTTTATATCGGGGAGTTAAACAACCCAAAAAAGCACGATCTTTTCTACGAACGCCTTTTAAGTATTCTCAAATTGCTTTTCTAATCTCTCAATTTTTTTGAGTATTCTTATTTCAATAATTTGCGGGTCAGTCAAATCAGGCATGAACGGAGTTTTATCTCTAAGCACTTGAAATGAGACTGTCAGGATCCTGTTTCCTATTGCAATGTTTGCCTGTAGGTTAAGAAAAAAGCCCGAAAAATAGAAGTACTCGCAAAAATACATTGCTGTTAATCGAGCTAAGGCAAAGCCTGCACAAAATTAATTAATTATTAACAATTTAAAATTTTGTGAAAATGAAAAATTTAAATGAAAAAGAATTGAAAGAATTAAATGGAGGGAATGTACCTGCAGCTGCTTATATGACCGATGGAGAAATACAAGGATTAGGTGAGTGTCTTGATTATGCTGGATCGTATGTTGTTGGATTTTTTAGTGGTCTTTGGGGATAAACATATAACATTTATTCAATTTTTGGAATCATTGGATGAGTAAAAAATTAGAAATATTAAGAGAAGTCCAATAAGGGGATATTTTATACTTAAAAACATTTATTCGGACAATATTTTAAATTTCTTTTTATGTTTTATTTCTGAATATTAAATAATGTTTTAAAATTAAAAAAAATGATAGAGCTAAATATTGTTGAATTAGAGGAAATTAATGGCGGGTTTAAACAAGAGGCATATGATGCTGGTTACGAAGCTGGAGCTATTGTAAGAAAAGCGTTTGGATTTTTTGGGCTTTTCGCGCGCTTTTTATAATTAAATCGCATTACTATAACAACTAGATAACGACATTATTTGCAATTTGAATGATGTCGTTATTATTATATTGTAATTTAAGGTTAAAAGAATAATTCGTATATGCAATTATCGTTATGGCTAGAATAATAATTAAATGATTTATTTAATCTCAATATAGTTCTCATTATTTTATTATGAATATAGAATTTATTAGTATTTATATTAGAAATCCACATTACATAAGAGCGACTAAAATCAATTGGAATGAACTTGTATTATTGGTTTTCTTTTATTTAGTATTGTCAATATCAATTTCCATTTTTATTGGGGTTCTTGCAATATTCCTAAAATTTGAAAATGCAGTAAATAATGAGAGTGTGAAAACATTATTGATTAAAGCTGTGTTATTGGGTCCATTTGTTGAGGAAGTATTATTTCGATTACTGCTAAAACCCAAATTAAAAAATCTGATTTCCTTTAGTGTTATCGTTCTTTTATTGTTGGGTTATTTGTTCGCTAGGGAAAAATATTTAGTATTCTCCGTTGTAGCACCAATTGAAATACTGGTGCTGGTTCTTCTATATAAAAGAAAAAATTACTTGTTTAAACTACAACGTAAGTTCATTAAGTATTTTCCATACATCTTTTATTTTTTCATGTTGAGTTTTGGAATCCTTCATATCTCAAATTTCACATTTACTAATTTCAATTTTTGGATTGTTTTAATTAGTCCCTTATTAGTAGCACCGCAAATTGTATTGGGTAGTATATTGGGTTTTATTAGAATGAGGTTCGGCTTCTTTTATTCCGTCTTATTTCATATTATAATTAATGGAATCGGTGTCTCATTTTTAGTTTTAAAATTGTTGAAATGAGCATTAGTTGAATGGCAAATTATTGGGTAATTATTTTGCAAAGACAATTGAAAAGAAAAGGACACCACCCACGGCATTCTATACAATTTAAAATGTATCAATAAATTTACATGCTCGTTCTCTATTAAAAGTTGCTTAACATCTCTAAGATGCTTAGCAACTCTATACAATAAAGATTTTTACGCGTGGCAGAAACAAATGTCGGAAATGGCAGAAGGGTTTTAAGAAAAATTGTTAAGTCCAAGTTTATTGGACTGTTCCCTGTTATCTTTATAATCGTATTTTAATTTTGGCCAATATAAATACAGAAAGTGTAGATTAATAAAAAAGCCCGAAAAACAGAAGTACTCGCAAAAATATATTGCTGTTAATCGAGCTAAGGCAAAGCCTGCACAAAATTAATTAATTATTAACAATTTAAAATTTTGTGAAAATGAAAAATTTAAATGATTTTGGTGTTCAGGAGATTGATGACTCAGAAAGGATGGAAATTAATGGAGGTTCTATAGCTTTGGCGTTAGCCGTAGCTGGGGCTTGTATTTACGTTTACAATAACTGGGATGATTTTGTGGCGGGTGTTAAAGAAGGATATGCAAGTGTACAATAAATTAAATATTAACAACATGTATAAATTAGAAGAATTAAGTCTTAATGATCTAAAGACTATAAATGGAGGGGACAAATTTATGAAAGACTTGGGATTTTCAATAGGCATAATTGGTGCTGCAATTGAAGGCTTTTTTATAAATATTGGAAATAATGCCGGGAGTGTTTCTCATGGTTTATAAATTTGAGAAATAAATCTATTGCAATGGCATATTATTAACATATTAATGTTTTAATTTTACGATTTATACTTTTAGAGATAAGTGTAAATCGTATATTATTTGTAATTATTAATTCTAAAAAAAATGAATGATAATAGAGAACTAATGAAATTAAAAAATAAAATAAAAAAACAAAAACGCACCATAAATTGGTTGATAATTTATGTTGTATTTTCAATATTCATAATGCTTTACAATGCCTTAATGTAATGATACCGTGAGATATAAAGCATTTTCAGGGGGTTGGCTGGAATCAATAGGTTGTATTTACTTGCAAGAAAACGGATGTATCATTAAAAGATTCTTCCATTCAGTATTTCGAAAATGGTATGCAAACCACTAAATCCAGTTGCGATACTGAGGACTTCTATTTAAAAGCCGGAATTAGGTTTGTATTTTAATCGTTTTACGGTGTAATTTTAGCGATTAAATTTACATGCTTGTTTCCTATTAAAAGTTGCTTAGCAACTCTCTGCAATAAATATTTTCATAAAAAAAGAAGGATACCCAAACCGGATATCCTTCTAAAATTAAAAAAAGAAAAACAAATTAATTTTCCGCTACTTCCTCTTCCTCTTTAGCGTTTTCGCGGCGGGTGGCACGAGCGCTAACTTTGGCGTTTATATCTTGTACTGTTTCGTTAATTAGAGCAGCAATTTTATCGTATTCTTCATTACCATTTATATCTTTCATTACCATTAAAAATCGGTTTAAGCCCTCGAGGGCAGCACGTACTTCCTTGGCAGCTTTGTTCCCTTCGGCATTTGTCTTTTCCGATTCTTCCTTGTCTTTTTCGGCATCCTTCGCCTGAAATGCTTGTTGGGTAGATTTTACTTGATTATAGAGTATCCTTGCAGCTGTTTTCTTAATTGCATCTGTCAATTCCGCATTGGAATCAACACGATTGAAAAAATTAATCATGCAAGCCGACTGATCCTGATAACCCATTTTATAAATACGCATTTCGGGTGTACGGATAATAGTCAATAATTTGTTTGCGTGAGATCTGATCGTTAAATCCAAATTGAACGATTGAGAAATAATAAAATAGTAGAAACATTTCCAGCTATCATCGCGATTCAAGTCGAGATTTGCCAACTCCTGGGTACGGAAAGTGGCCCGTTCTACTTTCATACTTTCTTGTAATAGCGTTGAGGCTTGTAGAACCTTGGCTTTTGGCGAGTCTAATTGTAGTTCCGTGCCATCATAATTACTTAAGATTTTGTGGGTTTTTGTGATCAAAAGTAAGTAATCTGCTAAGTGCATTAAACGGAATTTTAGTTTGTCAATCATTTGTATAAAATTTTAGTAGGTTAAAAATGTTATGTCGCATGAAATTAGTTTTTTGATCGGGTAAAAACAAGCATATATTAAAAATATATTTATCCATAAAAGGGAGTTTATTATCTTTTATGTTCTGAATCACCAGAATTCACGGGCACTGTAATCTTATTTAAAATGATTATAAATTGAAGATAATCAAATACAGGTGTTAATTAATAAGTTGCAGATTTGCTAGTGTCTTTTGAGATTGTAATTGGCGATTTTGCACATGCAAGGCAATGAACTGCAAGTGCAAAATGCATGTTTGCATGTGCAAGGAGGCAATCTGCAAATGCATTTGGCAATCTTGCATGTGCAAGACACCAGTCTGCAACTGTAGATTGTCATCTTGCATGTGCAAGGCAATCAACTGCAAATGCGATTGGTTACTTTTTTTGTGCAAGAATATATTTTGCAATTACAGTTGACCATTTTGCATGTGCAAGGCTATGAACTGCAATTGCAGAATTGCCTCTATAAAGTGTAAATAAGAAAATTACATCTACAGAGATAATGAAAAAGCAGCTTATATTTTTTAAGCGTCAAATGAAAGGATATTCTCAAAATTCCAAGGATTTGAATATCTTTGCGAATTCAGTTACGAATACCTAATTTACCAATTACGAACACAAACAGAAGGTTTTCGTAATAGTGGATGGACAATTTGTAATTGCAAATCGTAATTCGATATTGAATAATATGAAGAACATTCGAAATTTTTGCATCATAGCCCATATTGATCATGGGAAAAGTACCCTGGCCGACCGTTTATTAGATGTTACCAATACCATTACCGATCGCGAAAAGCAAGCGCAGGTGTTGGATGATATGGATCTGGAACGCGAGCGTGGAATCACCATTAAAAGTCATGCCATACAGATGGATTATCTTCGCAATGGAGAAAAATATGTATTGAACTTGATTGATACTCCCGGTCATGTTGACTTCTCGTATGAGGTGTCGCGTTCGATCGCTGCCTGCGAGGGGGCTTTGCTGATTGTGGACGCTACGCAGGGTATTCAGGCTCAAACTATTTCTAATCTGTATCTGGCAATTGAAAATGATCTGGAGATTATTCCGGTGCTGAATAAAATCGACTTGCCAAATGCCAATCCCGAAGATGTAAAGGATCAGATTGTGGATTTACTGGGTTGCGATGTGGATGATATTTTATCGGCCAGCGGAAAAACAGGCGAAGGTGTTCCCGATATTCTGGAAGCTATTGTCGATCGTGTTCCTGCTCCCGAAGGAGATAGGGATGCAGCTTTACAGGCTCTGGTTTTCGATTCCGAATTTAATTCGTTTAGGGGTATCATTACCTATATCCGTATTATGAATGGGGAGATTCGAAAGGGCGATAAGGTTAAATTTTTGAATACCGATAAGGAATATCAGGCTGATGAGATTGGTGTTTTGCGCTTGAATCAGGAACCAAGAAAGGTATTGAGTACCGGCGATGTTGGTTATATTATATCAGGTATTAAAACTTCAACCGAAGTAAAAGTTGGAGATACAATAACAATGGTAGATAATCCTTGTGTGCTTGCCATTGATGGATTCGAAGAGGTAAAGCCAATGGTATTTGCCGGAGTTTATCCGATTGATACCGAAGATTATGAGGATTTGCGTGCCGCTATGGAGAAATTGAAGCTGAATGATGCTTCGCTTACCTTTGAGCCGGAATCTTCGCTGGCACTTGGTTTTGGGTTCCGTTGCGGATTTCTGGGATTATTACACATGGAAATTGTGCAGGAACGATTGGATCGCGAGTTTGATATGAATGTGATTACTACCGTACCAAACGTTTCCTACGTTGCTCATACCCAAAAAGGTGACGTGTTTGAGATGCATAATCCTTCGGATATGCCAGATCCGAATGCTCTTGATTTTATCGAAGAACCATACATTCGCGCTCAAATTATCACCAAATCAGAATATATTGGTCCGCTAATGACTCTTTGTATGAGTAAGCGTGGCGTGATGACAAATCAGCAATATCTTACCAGCGATAGGGTGGAATTAACCTACGAGATGCCGCTTGGGGAGATCGTTTTCGACTTCTACGATAAGCTAAAGAGTATTTCGAAAGGATATGCTTCCTTTGATTATTTCCAGATCGGATTTCGTCCTGGTAAATTGGTGAAACTGGATATTCTATTGAATGGGGAAGGAGTGGATGCGCTATCTACTTTAATTCACTTTGATAATGCACAGGCTTTCGGACGCCGAATGTGTGAGAAATTAAAAGAACTAATTCCT
>Ga0209013_10000791_pt1 | contig 28859 bp, 19 predicted proteins | sample Cruoilmetagenom2_FD_187291 | JGI IMG/M metagenome (GOLD analysis project Ga0209013, IMG submission 187291) | Oil polluted marine microbial communities from Coal Oil Point, Santa Barbara, California, USA - Sample 2 (SPAdes) (version 2) | ecosystem: Environmental > Aquatic > Marine > Oil seeps ...
AGGAATTAGAATTGCAACTAAAACCAGTACAAATATCGAAAAAACTCTTCTTCTCTTCATAGCAATTTCTCCCTCTCCGTGGCAATTATCCGTTAAATTACACGAGTCTACTCACGAACGGTTAAACTATTCATAACGCAGTGCCTCTATCGGCTGTAGGCGGGTTGCTCGGTAAGCCGGGTATAAACCGCCTAAAACTCCTAATAACAGAGCGATGAATATCGCCCGGGCGATAATATTTACATCCCAAATGGGGGTAAGCATCCCACCAATCATGGGGGCCACTGTGATTAGATAGGCTAAGAAAAGGGCGATTCCCAACCCAACCAACCCACCTATAAAACCTAACCACAAGGCTTCTCGCAGGATCAACCCCAAAATTGAACGCCGCCTCCAACCCAAGGAACGCAGCACACCGATTTCGCGCGTCCTCTCGTAGACCGACATCAACATTGTGTTTAATACACCCACGCCACCGATTAATATCGCTAATAATGAGATCCCATCGATCATTGCGCCAGACGATTGCATATCTGGCATCTGCTCAGCAAACTCCCCGCTCAATGAAGCCAGCACTTCTGGGTAGTTAGTATTAATTACTTCAACTAAGTCTTCTGCGTGAGAGGGGTCATGCAGTTTCACCATGTACATCGTCACTTTTCGAGGCATACCCGCCATATTCTGACCATCTCTTAATGTAACGACGCCTCCCATTTCATCCCATCCGACCTGAGATTCATAAATACCCACGATTTTAAAGCGGGTTCCACTAAGTTCGAGTGTATCGCCGACTTCTTTCGCAAGTGCATCGGCCATCATGCGACCAACGATGATCTGGCGATTGGTTTTGAGCGGCTCACCTTCGACAATCGTTAAGCGGTTGATTCCATAACTATTCGGAGGCATCCCTTGGAGGATGAAAAAACTGCTTGATTCCGGCAGCATAACCGCGGTGAATACAAGCCCGGTTGTGCTCTCCACTTCTGGGAGGGCGGCTAATTTCTCGCCAACCCGTTCATCGATGGCACTTAACCCGGTATCGGCGATATTGGCTTGGCGCAGCATGATTTCAGCATCGAATGCCCAACCGCCAATCGAGTCTGCCATGCCGCTTACGACAACTTCCAGGGCGATAATCGCACCAACCGTGATCCCGATCACTGACAATGTCAAAAAAGTGCGCGAGGAACGCTGCCACAAATTCTGAATAGCCATTCCTCCGATTGGCAGCCGGCGTGCTTTGCCGCGGCTGCCGCCCTCATATTGGAGTGCTTCAACTGGCGCCAGCCGTGAGGCACGCCAGGCCGGGTAGAGTCCGCCGACTAATCCGAGCAGGGCGACAACAATCAAGGCTTGAACCAGGATGTTGATAGGTATATCAGTACTTACTATCCCCATCGCAAGGATTTCGCTGGAGAGCCCGCTCAGCAGCAGCCACCCAATTATGACACCAAACAAGCCGCCCAAAAGAGATACCAGAATGGCTTCGCTTAATATCATCCTCAGAATCCGATTGCGGGACCACCCTACCGCACGTAAAACACCGATCTCACGTGTCCGCTCGTTTACAGACATGAGCTGTGCGTTCATCATCCCAATTCCCCCGATGACGATCGCTAATCCCCCTATCACCCAAACAAAAGCCTGCAGCATATCCACCATCATCTGGTTCTCGGAAAACTCTGCGATACCGCTCACGGAGAGATCAGTCCAGCGGCGCTCAATGCGGGTGATCAATCGATCTTGATCAGCTCCACCTTTCAGTTTGATGTAAAACACGCTCACAAGTCGCGGTTTACCAATTAAGTTTTGAGCATCCTCCAAGCGCAGCACTGCTCCGGCATCTTCAAAGGCATCGCCAGTTTGGTAAAGCCCGATAATCCGGAATGTACTGCCAGATATCCGGATGCTGTCCCCCGGCTGCTTATTGAAGGCTTCTGCCGCAGCAGTCCCCAGCAGCACCGGTTTCCCGCGCGCCGTTTTCGCCTCGTGACTGTCCAATCCATCGCCTCCAACAACCTGAAAGCGATCCAATACAAAACTATCCTCTGGATGACCGAAGACGAAGAAAAAGGGCTCACCTTCCGCCTGCGCCCACCCCTGGAGCATCCCGGTGATTTCCTCAACCTCCGGCATCACAGCGAGCTCAGATCCGATTTCCTCGTCGATCGAAGACATGCTGATATCATAAGAATCCGGTTGACTGAGGATCAAATCTGCTTTGGTTCCCGACAGCATTGAAGAATAACCCGTATACAAACCTGCAGATAATGTGCCTAGAGTGACAATAGCCGCGACACCGACACTGATGCCAACAATGGTCAGTAATGTGCGGGTTTTTCTACGGAAGAGATTCTTTAATACCATAGCCGAAAATATAACAACATATATAAATAGGTGCTACCCATTCATCCCTGCTTGTATGCATAAGCTACAATGCAGCCAACTCATCGATTCACAAGATGCGAGCATAACTGGCGATGTTTGTGATCCGAAGATGATATTTAATTTTACACCCTGAGGTTTATGGGATCGGCTTTTCTTACCCCTATTTTACGGGTAATTCACTGTTCGGAAGCTGCAATCAATAATCTTCAATCATCGGTGTTGTCAATAGATGAAAAGCCAGCGTTGACATCCACGGAGCTTTGCGGAGTTTTCCTGTACGTGAATTCTTGCGTGCCCGGTCAAGTATGGTTTCGCAATGAGATAGGACCAACTCATCCTCAAAATAATGGTCAAGGGGCGTCTGTCCGGAAAGAATTTCGTGAATGCCTAGTTTTTCATAGATGTTCCCCATCGCTTCTGAGATCCAATCCGTTCCGATTACCAATTCATCGGCGATATCACGCTGTGATAGGTTAAATATAATACCCAGGTGCACAATTTCGCTCTCGCGCCGAGAAAATTTGGCGACTTTGCCGCAGCCGTCGATCACCTTGATATCCCTACCGACAGCACCTCTACCCAGCCAATTGCGTACTCCGGGGGTTATCACCCGGAAGCCTTTGGAGGACAATGCTACCGCTGTAGCCATCGAATACATAACTTCACTCTTTAAGACATACCCCCCAAACAAATCGTGGTTGCTGTAATACGAAAGATGGTGATCTACTGTGGTTCCCGCGTAGAGGACCACCGGTGGCGAGTCGGAAGAAGATACTTTCTCCAAGATCTGAAACGGCCATTCATGATCACCAGGGGATTCAACCCCGATTAATATCACATCGACCTGCTGGATAGGCTGTTCTAAAATATCGCTGACGTCATCCCGGCCATTTAGTTCGCCGATAACGCGCGTCCGCCAATCTCGAGTCAGCATCATTGCCATCATATTTCGAGAGTAAATATCATCTTCGACGAGAAGCACACAAATGTCCTTAGCCATGTAGATCACCTAATTCCGAAACAGCTGTTCCAAATAAATTAGCAAAACCTTCAAAATTCCTATCCCCGCAGCAAGCTGACGGGATATTTCGGGATTTTGCCCCTCCGGGTCAGGTTTTGTGCAAGCGTGGAACCCACGTGGCAAGCCACGGGGTATTCTACGTGAATAATCAAGATTGTATCCGTGAATTGTACCCGAGTTATACAAATTGGTTTAACGCTGTAAGTACCTACCCCACCCACCTGCTCTTCGACTACTATCAGAACGCCGCTTGCGATCGTTCGTGCTCTTATCTACCATGCGTCTGGTGGTGTACTGAACATCAACTGACTGATATTTTCGGAGATGCTTATGGTAAATTATCAAGCTATCCGAGTGAGTGTAGGGCTTGCAAGATTTCCACACTGTGGTTAGCGGGTTTCACATTCTCAAATACGTCCGCGATTTCACCCTCTGCATTGATAATATATGTTGTACGGAATACCCCATCATACTCACGGCCCATAAATTTCTTCCGACCCCAAACAGTGTACAGCTCACATACTTCATGATCTGGATCTGCTAACAGTGTGAAGGGCAGCTGGTATTTGGTCTTAAACTTCATGTGTTTCTGGGGTGTATCCGGGCTAACCCCAAGAATCGTTACTCCGGCCTCTTCATATGCGCTGTAATCATCCCGAAAGCCGCAAGCTTCTTTTGTACAGCCAGGCGTATCATCTTTTGGGTAAAAATAGAGCACTACAGGCGTACCTTGGTATCCAGATAATTGATGTGGATTTTCATTTTCATCCAGCAAATTAAAATCGGGTGCCAAACTCCCTTCAGTTAACGGCATCAGGTTCTCCTTTTTCCTTGATTAATTATTATATGAATCAAATTGTGTAGCGAAATCATCGTTGCGAAATCACGGCAACCAAATCGCCCATTCGGGCAGTGTCGTATCCCGGCAATCGCGAGACATCTTTTTTAAATTCATCTTCGTGCAGAATTTCCAATAACGGGGCGAGCAGCTCACCACAGTAATACTCTGAAGGAATCACCAGGTCATATCGCTCAGAGTACAGCGGTAAGAAATCTAACCCTAACGCCTGAGCCGCGGCTGCAATCCCTAAACCACAATCTGCCCTACCTGAAGATATCGCCGCCGCTAAGGATAAATGTGTATACTCTTCTTTCTCATAACCAGCGATGTCGCCGGAAGTAATACCTTGCCATTGTAAATGATAATCCAGCAGCACACGCGTACCCGCACCCCGCTGGCGGTTGATAAACTGGATATCCGGACGGGTCAGGTCTTGCAACCCTCGAATGTTTTTTGGGTTTTCAGGATTCACTAATAAACCCTGTTCTCTTCTTACTAGTTCTACAACATGCAGGTCTCTTCCCGGAACGTATTGTCCAATATAGCTCAGGTTGTACTCACCCGTATCTGGGTCTAGCAAATGTGATCCTGCGATATGGGTTTCATCTCTTCGAAGGGCAACTAAACCCGACAGGCTGCCAACGTTTGCCGAAGTGAGCCGGCGACCACGCGTAGCTAGATACTGTGCAATGAGATCAAGGCTGACATCATGGGATCCGATAGCAAAAATCGTCCGGTCAATTTCATCGATTGATCGATAGAGTTGGACATCTACTTCTGTACCAGCAGGTAAGCCCTGTGTCCCCCGGGGTATTACAACGATACCATCTGCCCGCACTAACGAGGAGATCACCCCCGCGCCGCGCTGGAGTGGCGCAGCCAGCACTTTGTCCCCTACGCGCCCAACCGCGACACGCATGAAGTCATCATCCCCGGCCGGAGAAGTGACTTTCCGAGTGATCTTCGCTTTAATTCGCATCGGGGTAGATGCTTGTTTACCAAGCCATCTTTCGATTAACGGCTTCACAAATATCTCGCCAGTCAAGGCAGCGGATACAGGGTACCCCGGAACTCCAATTATTGGCACGTATTTGGGCTGATCACCAGCCAGCTGACTCTTATGGATCATCCCCAGTATCACTGGATGGCCAGGGCGAACCGCAACGCCATGTACTAAGAGTTCGCCCAACTGCTGGACAACCTGAGCCGAAAAGTCCTCCGAGCCAGCAGAAGAACCGGCACTCAGCAAGATCAAATCATGGTCAGCTGCTGCTTCAACCACTTTTTCTGATATCAACCTAAGCTCATCAATCACAATTGGGAATCTATTTGGGGTGCCGCCCCACTGCTTCACCTGCCCAGCCAAGACTATTGAGTTATATTCAATAATCGCACCTGGCTTCAGCTCTGCGCCTACTGGAACTAACTCTGTCCCGGTGGGGATAATCGCAACCCGCGGTTTTCGGGCTGCTCGAATACTATCATGACCACAGGCAGCAATTGCCCCCATATCTACTGGCCGCAGTGTATGACCTGCAGGTAGTACAAGCTGAGTCGCAACGATATCCTCGCCTAATGGACGGACATGTTGCCATGGAGGTGCGGCTGATCGAATACGAATAGCGTAGGGGCAGCGGCTTTCAACGGATAAATCCCCATTGCCGTCAAGAGGTTCAACATTCTCGATCGGGATCACTGCATTCATTTCACTTGGCAGCACGTCACCAGTGTCGACATACAGAGCTTGCTCACCATAGAGCAGTGTGACTGGATTTGTTGGCATCGCGCCATCTGTGTCAGCCGCTAAGACAGCAAAACCATCCATAGCGGATGCGTGATAATGAGGTGAGCAAATCTCCGCCCAAACTGCTCTTGCCAGCACACGCCCGACCGCGTCTTCATCTAAGAGCAGTTCTTCCTCCCCTAATATTCCATCCAGTTCCGAAGCTCGCAAAGATTCTGAGAAACTCTCTGTCGCTTTATCCAATGGAATGTCATGTAAGTATATTGTCATTAGGGCAGCTTCCTTAAATAGATAATCGCTCAAATATGGTAACGACAACTTGGACTATGGGGACAACTATAACGCGTTTCATCCAGAAACAGATTAAATCCACCAATCTACTGCAGTAGATCAATAAACTCAGCTAGAAAATATTCTGCTAGTCATATAATCTGGTGACCCGCAGCCTGCAGCACCTGCAATGTCTGCTGTAACGCATCGGCGCGTACGAGGACATAATCAGTATCGTACGTTGATAGGCTAAGGATACTGATGTTCGCGGCTGCCAATGGCTCCAACAAAGAGCTCAGCACACCGGTAAGTGAAAAATCCAATGGGCCGACTACTTTGATGGCACGCCACCCAGACTCAGCCTTAATCCCTGTCGGAATTACCGCCGCCGGGCAAATGATTGAAAGCTCTTCGCTTGAGCGGGTAATTGAATAGAATTCATCTCCGCAAGCCCAATCAGGCAGCGGCGATGTAGCTTCCAAACGACAAATTGCCATTGTTTCCCCCATGACCTGCAACTTTAGCGGTTCGACCATAACTCTATCAGATATTAAAATAGGAACACTTCAACCAGCGTCGCAGCAGCTAAACCATTCGCATCTGCCGGGATACAGACCAATCCATCCGCACGGGTAAGTGTGAAGATTAAGTTGCTTTTCCCGAAAACTGGTTCGGCAAGGCGGCCTTGATCGTCACTCGATAGCTTAACTGGCACCCAATCCTCACGCCCGGCTTGTGAAGACAGGTTGATGCTCAGTACTGCTGAAATAGATGCTTGCTGCGGCTTGCTTACAAGTCCCAATAGGGTGTGAATAACCGGTACAACAAATAATGAAGCAATGACTAATGCAGAGACCGGATTCCCTGGCAGGCCAATAGCAGTTTTTCCGTTGCACATTCCCAAGATGGTGGGTTTTCCTGGGCGGACATTTACGCCATGTACCAAAACGCCCGGCTCACCAAGGCGGTTAATGACATCCGCAGTAAGGTCACGCGTACTGGCGGATGAACCCGCAGTGATGACAACAATATCATTCTCATTTAGCGCTTGTAGACAGGTTGTGTACATTGTCTCAAGACTGTCAGCAGCGATACCATACCGCACTGGAATACCGCCAACTTGCTCTATCAGCGCCGAAAGGCTGTATGCGTTAACATCCCGTACCTGCCCGGGACCAATATCTTCCTCTGGAGCGATGACTTCATCTCCGCTGGAAATGATACCAACAAGTGGTTTCTTGGCAACTACCACATCCGTTTTCCCAATTGCCATGAGCCCGCCGATTTCAGCTGGGCGTAGTTTTACGCCTTCCGGGATCACAACGGCACCAGTTGTAATATCTTCACCGACTTTTAATACGTTATCCCCTGCGGCAAGTGCATGTAAAACTTCAACTTCTCCTTCTCGGACACTTTGGGTGTATTCCACCATCACAACTGCATTCGCGCCTTGAGGCAGCATCCCACCGGTATGTATTAGTGCACATTGTCCAGACCCAACGGTGAGTTTAGCTGGTGCACCCATGGGTATCTCACCAATTAGCGCTAAGTATGCGGGCAGTGATTCACTAGCACCATGTGTATCCACAGCCCGAACTGCATATCCATCTACGGTGCTGCGGGGGAATGAGGGAAGTGGATGAGGAGCGATGACAGGAGCTGTCGTGACACGCCCAACAGCATCCGCGCTCATAATTGTCTCTGCCGCTGTTCGATAGTCGAGATTTTCTAGAAGCTGTTCCAAAGCTTTAAGCGGTGGGAGAAGTTCTAAGAATTCAGGCATAATTCCATCTCAACGAATGACAAATAAGAGAAGTTACCGCGTCCAAAAACCAAATGCCAATAAGTAAACAGTGATCCCAAACAAGATCAATGAGGTAAGGGTTAATGTCAACCAGTTAGGTTTGGCACCTTCTGCAATACGGCGTATCTGCCAAATTTGGAGTACACCTACTGGCAATGTTAATAATGCCGGGAATACGATTGCGATCGGCATCCCCAAGAGCATCGCGAGACCGAGCAGCAGGTAGGAGAACAGGATAAGTATATTATGGAGAGTCATTCCTGACTGCCAGCCGGTACGGACCAGCAAGGTCGTCTTCCCATATTTAATATCATTCGCATAATCCGGCAATTCGAAAGCCAGCATCATCGCCAAGTGCATGGTTGTTAATGGAAAGGTCGCCATCGCAACTAGACGATGCAGCACTCCAACTTGCAGCAAAAAAGCGATGGCAGGTACCAGGATGGTAATAATGATCGAGGTGGTTAACTCTCCGTATCCACTTGAAGCCAACCTTACCGGAGGTACGGAATAAAAAAAGGCTCCCGCAAAAATCAATCCCATTATTAGGATGGATTGTACCGTGAGGGTTCCTGTGTTAATCAGCAACACCGTGAGGGATGCGGCGATAGCCAAGCAAGCTGCTGCCGAGACCAACGGGACGCTCGGCGGCAATTTATCCGGTCCAACTGCCCCGCTGCCGCCCGAAAAGGGTGTTCGGTTCGGGTTGTCCGCATCTGCTGGCGCATCATAATATTCATTCAGATAATGGGTGGCTAGTTGAAGCAGCGTGACCCACGCTTGTCCTAGAAAATAGATACTCCAGCTTATCTCATAACCAAGGTAATGAGCAATTCCCACTCCAAGAGCATATAGTAAAACAGCCCCCAGTAAGAACAAGGGGCGGGACATACGAATGAACAGCTTGATTGACTCACTACCACTCATATCGTTACTAAACTGGGAATCTAAGATTAATTCTCAATAAGATTGCATCATTGAAACTCATACTGAATACCAACCAATTTCTACCAACAAGGCGGGGGCTTCGCCCTGCATACCATCCATGACATGATTACGGACCAAGTGCATTGGGTAAAATGTGAATAAATCCGCATCAGCAGAGAATAAGCTCAAATTACTGCTCATCTACCTGGTAACCGGCATTGTACCAGGCTAAAAGTCCACTTTTAATTGGTGTTGCTTTGCTAAAACCATTTTTCAATAGGATTTCCGCCACACGGGCGCTTGATTCTTCGGCCTGTCAAGTTCAATAGGTGATGATCCAATCATCAGGATTCAATTCTCCGATTCGACTGGCTACTTCGTACTCAGGCATTGATATCGCACCTGGGATATGAGCTTGTTCATACTCCTCCAGATCACGGACATCAACGAAAACGGCTGCCCCTTGATCGAATGCTAGTTTTGCATCTGCAGCTGTCACTCGCTCGATATGTGGATAGTTATCTTGTACATCCGCCAGCGATTGGTTTTGGGGTGTAGAGGCTGCAGAGATTTGAGAGAAAGTCCATACCAAAGCAGCAGTAATTAGACCTGCACCAACTACCATTAATAGTATTGGAACAAATTTTGATTTCAAATCAATAGTCCTCCTAATCGTGTTCAGGTTACATTCGCCAGCAAATGCCGTTATTAGGGTGAAGTTACGTCTGGAACGAGCGCATCAGCCTTCAAATATATAAGAACCGATCATACCATAAGTCAAAGTGCCCTTCTATTGGAGAACACCGCCTACATCCCTCAACTCCGCAGACAACGCAATTACTAGGCTTGATGATTATATCCAAGCCTTTTCTCCAATTCGCAACAAAATTATCGGCGGAAGAAATTTGAAATGAAGAACCAGAGATTTGCCGGACGCTCAGCTAATCGTCTTGTAAAGTAGGGATACCACTCACGCCCGAACGGAACATACACCCGTACTGGGTACCCTGCTTGGGATAATTGTTTCTGCAAATCCCGTCGGATTCCGTGTAGCATTTGGAATTCCAGAGCATGCTTTGGGAAACCAATTTCGGCGGCATATTCCCTAGCATATTCAATTCGCCGCTCGTCATGAGTGGCAAGGGCAACTGTTGGAGGGACGCGACCATCCGGGCTGAGTTGTGGGCAGCCACTAGCCTTAGAGCCATCGATTAACATGCGTGTTAATCGATCATAATTGGCATCAACATCACCTTTTTTAGGATATGCAATCTCTGGGGGTTCTTTGTATGCCCCTTTGCACAGCCGTACACCTGTACATTCTTCAATCAACTGCTTGATATCTCCTTCACTGCGGAAGAGATATGTTTGAATGACCACGCCAACATTATCAAAGCCATTCTCAAATCGCATTTTTCGATATATGTCCAAAGTCAATTGTACCCAAGGCGAATCTTCCATATCTATCCGCACAAAATTACTATATTCTTTCGCACGATCAAGTATTTCGGCTAAATTCGCTGCGCAGAGATCTGTATCCAATGCAAGACCAATTTGGGTGAGTTTTATGGAGACATTCGAACGGATTCCGGCTTGATTTATCTCATCAAATATCGCTAAAATCGCAGCCGTCGCCTTCTGGGCATCGGCAGCAGTGTGAGTATGCTCTCCTAAGTGATCGAGTGTAGCATTGATGCCTGTATCATTGATGAATTTGATAACTTGGATGGCATCTTCGAGTTCCTCACCGGCAACAAATCGGGAGGCTGCGCGCCATGCAAATGGCCAACTAGTCACTATCTTACGTGCCCAAGCAGCTTGTGAGAGATATATTAAAAGTGATCGAAGCATGCTTCCACCTTATTGTTTGATAGGCTGGTTAATCCAATCCTACCCATATAGATATCCTAGGCATCATTTTAGCATAATTCTCGAGTATCGATGTCAAATCATGACGTCTTGATGTTCAAAGATCCGCGCAAATAATTCACATCCATTGGCACGCCTCCCAGGATATTGGTGGAGGTCACCTTCCATATTACCGAAGAATCTGTGTGGCACACAACTTGCAACAGGATATAATTGCATTGGCAGTGAAGGAGATCTTATGTTAATTCAAACTCAATCCCCAACTTTGCGCCCGCTCACAACTGCTCATCTCGCCCAAACGATGACATTAATGGGGCTCAATGCACTTGAGCTGCGGCAGAAGATTGAAGCCTCGCTGGCGGAGAATCCCGCTCTCGAACTGCTTGAAGAACGGCACTGCCCCACCTGTCAAAGACCTCTGGCGCACCGCGGGCCCTGCCCAATCTGCAGTCTCCAGCACCAGCCTGCTGACGATAATCCAATCGTCTTTGTGTCTTCTCGCGAGGATTTTTATACCCCTAGTCGAAAATTAGCCCCGGAAGATATGCCGGATGATGAGCTTGGTGCGGAACGCGAAGATCTGCCTATCTATGTCTTCCGTCAGATAGCTCCCGAGCTGCCCCAAGATGCACGCCAGCTGGCAGCTTATATTCTAAGCAGTCTAGACGAGGACGGATTGCTGCGGGTACCAGTTGTCGAAATCGCCAGATACCATCACGTGCTCCCATCTCGTATCGATGAAGTCATTCGACTCATCCAACACGCAGACCCTATCGGTGTTGGATCGACATCCCCCCAGGAAGCTCTGCTGGTACAGCTAGAGGTATTGTCCGAGACTCAGCCGGTTCCTGCCAAGGCGGCGGATGCAATTAGGAATGGATTAAACCTGCTCAGTCATCACAAGTATATGGAGTTGGGACGCTTACTGAAAATCCCAACCCATCAAGCTAAGCAGATCGCCCAATTCATCGGAGATAATCTCAACCCATACCCTGCACGGGCGAACTGGGGCGATTCCCATCTGCCTGCAGAGAACGAAATGGGTGTGTTCCACACACCAGATGTAGTCATCTCGCGCTTAAGCAACGCACTTAATTCGCCGCTTGTTGTGGAGGTCATCTCGCCACTTTGGGGGAAATTACGGGTGAACCCGTTATTTAGAAAAGCCATCAAACAAGCACCGGATGAGAAAGCTGGTGAATGGCAAAAAGCCATCGAAGAAGCCTCGCTTCTAATCAAATGCATTCAACAGAGAAATCACACAATCGTACGGTTGATGCGCCGATTGGTGGTGTTACAACGAGACTTCATTCTAAATGGCGATGCATTCATACAACCAATAACCCGGGCAAGTTTGGCTGAAGTATTAGAAGTACATGAATCGACTGTATCGCGCGCGGTTTCACATAAAGCGGTACAATTACCCAGTGGTAGGATGATCCCCTTAGCCAAATTCTTCGACCGCAGCTTGCATATCCGCACCGCGTTGAAGGAGATTATTGCTCAGGAGAACAAACCGCTCACAGATACACAAATCTCAAAATTACTGAAAGAACAGGGTTATGCTATTGCGAGAAGGACCGTGGCGAAATATAGGGCAATGGAAGGTATCCTTCCAGCGCATCTGCGAGTTCAAGCGCAAGCACAAATTTAAACCCAGAGTACGCAACCACATAATGAATGAGCAGTGTACTGCAGTTGAATAAACTCTCCCTGCTCAGGCGAAAGCCGGGTATAGCTGAATTAAACCAAGTACTAGAGCTCATCCCCCGAGCTGTACTTGTTATTGAGTCGCGTTCCAGGGACATCATCTCTGCGAACATTTTGGCTTGCACGCTACTTCATCTCTCCCCTAGCGCGATCCAAAAAGAAAATATTGACGCCTATCTTAGGCACCCAAATGGAACACGCTACCAGATCGAGTCGGATGGCAATCTAGATAGCGATATATATATACTCAAGCGAAAAGATGGCACCGAAAGTGAGATAAAGGGGATAATAACAAGTTTTAAAACCTCAACTGATTGGTACGTGCTAACCTTGATACCGGAAACTGAAACTGCGGAATCAATCTTACCGCTGTCAATAGCTGACTTCCAAGAAAGCCACCAGCATTTGCTAAAGGCTTTATCCGAGAGCAAATTAACCACCGCTTTATCTAACGTCCTAAAATCCATCCAGATCATTTTCGCGGCTGAGAATATCGCAATTTACCAAGTTTCTAGCCAGCAAACTGAACTTCGCTCACTGGTCTCGATTGGAGATTCTCTACCTCCAAAGCTGCCACCGCAAAGCTTGATCCTTGCCCGCCAAGAGCACTATTGGTCGCAATCGACCAAACCCAAAGGCAGGCTGCAAAAAGTCGCCCGAGATCAGAACTTTGCTTACCTCGCATCCAATCCAATCGGAACCGCGAATGCAACGATTGGATTATTGGTGATTGGTGGCTTTCATCCGCTCGAAAATCAATTCTCATTAGATATTCTGCCAATCATGGCGAACATAGTCAACCATGTCATCCAGCGATATGCTTCGTTTCAGAATATCAAGTCAAACCTCGACCGGCAGCGCAGATTCCGCGATTATGTCGAGACGGTACAGAACGCGATTGAGGACTGCATCATCGTATTATCAAAAGACTTGCGCATCATTCAAATGAATCGTTCAGCGGAGCTGGCCTTAGGTTATATGGGCAGTGAAGCCCAGAACTTCTATTTCGATGACATCATCATTGGCACCGATAATCTACGCCCGGATATCCAGAGCGCAGTGGAAATCGGACAACCAGTAAAACACAGGGAAACCCACTTATTCCGGCGCTCTGGAGAGTCATTCCTCGCCAGAGTAAGCACATTACCAGTAGTTGTCGAGGACAATGTAGAAGGAGTTATCATTCTCATCCGAGATATGAGCGAACACGAATACATCCAAGCGCAAGCTCAACTACTCGAACAGCAGGCATCGCTGGGTGAGGTCATGGCAATATTTGCCCATGAAGTCAGAAATCCAATTAATAATTTGAGCACTGGCTTGCAATTAATGGCTTACAACATGGCAGCAGAAGATCCGAACCAGGATATTATTACCCGCTTGCAGAGTGATTGCGACCGGCTCGAAGCGCAGATGAAATCAGTGCTCGCTTTCTCAAGACCTACGGATTACGAGATGGATGCTGTTGATATCGGGTTATTGATAAACCGTTTATCCGAACGGCTCAAACCCCGGATGACACCTTTGAACATTGAGCTGATGCTCCAAATAACACCAGATTTACCACCGGTCCATGGTGACCATCGTCCCCTCGAACAAGTATTTTCAAATTTAATCAACAATGCCATGCAAGCTATGAAAGACCTGGGTGGCACAATAGCTATCCGAGTTTCGCATGGAGAGAATTACGGCGATCTGCACTATATCGAAATAAATATTGCTGATAACGGTCCTGGAATTCCGAAGGAGAACCTGGATAAGGTATTCCTACCATTCTTCACAACAAGATCGAAAGGAACTGGTCTGGGTTTGGCGATCACAAAGCGGATTATCACTGCCCATCGCGGAAATATCAGTGTAGACAGCTTCCCGGGAGGGACAGTTTTTAAGATATTGCTGCCTGCAGCATTGGCGTCTAATAATTGATGTCCTTACACACGAGATTTAGGACAAGAGGAATACATGAGCTTTACGGTACTGATCGTTGATGATGAAGAGAATGCCCGTCTAAATATCGCTTCATTTTTGACATCTCAAGATTACGAAGTTTTTGGAGTTTCTTCCCTAAAAGAAGCCCGCGAGTTTATCAATAATGAAAGTGCAGATATCATCTTGCTAGATGTGCAGCTTCCCGATGGCTACGGACCGACTTTGCTGGAAGAAACTGCCCGGATACCAATGCGTCCACCAATCATCCTTATTACTGCGTATGGTGAAATCGATATGGCAGTCGAGGCTATGAAGAACGGAGCCCATGATTTCCTGCAGAAACCAATTCAACTAGACCAGCTGGACAAATCATTACAGCGGGCAGCAGAGAATGTTGCCATGCGCCGCGAACTAGCCCACCTGAGGAAGGCTCAGCACCAGGATTCGGATTTTATCATTGGCAAGAGCGAAGCTATCCACTCGGTCTTTGACCAGGCCGAGCGCGCAGCAGCGGCTTCTGTCTCTGTACTCATCACCGGCAAAACTGGAACTGGGAAAGAAATAATCGCAGCTGTAATCCGACAAAAAGGTCCCCGAGCAAACAAACCCTTCATCGATATAAATTGTGCAGCGATTCAAGATACGGTCATCGAATCGGAGCTGTTCGGATATGAGGCGGGCGCGTTTACTGGAGCTGATAAACGAAAACACGGGCTGATGGAAGTGGCAGATGGGGGGATCTTGTTTCTCGATGAAATATCATCGATGCCGGTTAGCATGCAAGCGAAACTATTACGGGCTGTCGAAGAGCGGGCTTTCCGGCGGGTTGGCGGAACCAACCTAATCAAAGTAGATGTGCAAATTATCGCCGCGTCAAACCGGGACCTGCAAGCCTTGATGCAAGAGGGTAAGTTCCGAGAAGACCTCTATTACCGTCTAAAAGTGGTCGATCTTGACCTGCCTCCACTACGAGAGCGCAAAGAGGATATACCCGATTTGGTGGGTTTTTTCATCCGGAAAAACAACCAATCCATGGGGCTTAACATCACCGATATCACCCCGCGGGCAATGGAAACCATGATGAAATATGATTGGCCTGGCAATATTCGCGAATTGAAGAATGCGATCGAGCGGGCGATGTTATTCTGCGATGATGCTGCCCTTGATATCCAGCACCTCCCTGCCGAGATGTGCAAATAGTTTTAAAAACGTGAATGGATTGTGGTTAGATGTTCGGCAATGGGGTCTTACATCAGGTAATCAACAACTGTTTAATTGATCAGCGGTTATCCCAGATTACAAAGCTATCGCGAACACAGAATTTTTCCCCGCCTGGAAAAAATATACATACCTGGTAAGGGATAAGTGTCCCGATTGGCAAATTGATCGGGTCAATGAGCATACGCGTCTGCCCATCACGACCGGTGGGATACATATAGTAACTCCTAGTGGTATTATCAGGGAGATCAATCATCAGATCGGGTTCAATTCCCTGCAGAGCATTACCATTCTCAAAAACCATCACCCCGATTTCCTGGGACTGGTTTTGACCAACCATAGGGAAGCTCTCCCAGACCTGGATGCTGATCTGATTAGAGCTTTGGGGAGAAGTAAAAACCTCGATGGATCGATCTACGCCAAGCTCAGCTAGTGCACTAGGATCGATCGGGCGTTCTACCTCATCAGTAAGCCGTGCGTTATTTCCATCACTTGATTCAGGTGTAGATGCGCTAAGTTCTCCACCCTGTTGGATGGTGTTGGCCTGTTGACCAAGGGGGATAATAGATCTAGATTCCGAGGTTGGTGAGACTGGCTCTAAAGACAAGTTCTTGTATTGATAGCCCATCGGTGAAAGTTTAATGGTAATTTCACCACTTTCATTAAGGCGTGCTTCGAGGCAGAGATTCTTGAAACACTGTCTAAATACATCGTCTCGCACCGGAGTGTAGCGCGTTATTGGCGGGCCGGACGCTTCCGGACCTCCATGCATGGCAATATAATCCCAAGATTTTACCAAAACGTTATACCCATATTTATCATTTTGAATCGGGTAGAACGAAAAATCTGGGTGAGCAAGCTCTTCCTCTAGTGGATCATTCAATATACCTAATCTCTCTGTTATTGGTCGCAGGAAAACTCGATATGACTCAGCAGGATCCGCCACAAGTACGATATTTGCATACACCTGCTCAATATAATTGTCAGGAGTCTGGTAAGCATCGGTAATGGCATAGCCAGTGAATTCGATACCCAATCTGTCCACGGCTTCCGTGAAATACTCGTCAATTCGATATGGGGTTACAACCTGACTGCCCTGGAGAGGTTGTTGGCGGCAGTACGTATCACATTTCCATGCTCCATAGGCAAGCAAATGGGGTTTGCCTTCTGGGTCAGATTCCAATATATACATGCCAACGTTTTCGAAAAACTGTTCGTAACGTTTAATATCTGGATTAAAGTGAACTTCTGAGATTGGACGGCCTGTATGGCGCGCCCCGCCTAGTTTTTCATACAAAACAACAAATTCAGGGTAAATAATATGTCCATCAATGTACCGCACGTTCGGTCGATCGGGGCGTTGTACTCCAGGTTCGGCGACATTCATCTCCATTCCCAGCGGAGCTAATTGAATCCGTTGACCTGATGGGTCATTAGGGTTGAATACCAGCAGTGCTGACTGAACATATTGGTATTTGTTGTTCCCCTCGTTGAATGCTGGGGATATGGCTGGTCCTAAGATTTCATCACCCCCAAGTTCATCATAGTATTCCCGAAAGATTGGGTCGATCTTGTTTGACGCGGGTTGGTTGTCGTCAGGTTCCAAACCATCGTCAGCGCAACTGACCAAAACCAGTGTGAACACTCCCAGCACCGCGAATATGATAAGCAATTTCATCAAGGGCGCTGAACGAATCATATTGTCTTCTTAGATGGAGTAGATAGCATCATATAGCTGTCAAAAAACAGCGGCCTGTTGTCTAATGACATTATACCTACATTCAAATTTACTTCAGTTCATCGACTGCACGGTCATGAATTGATTAGCGAACCCCAATATCAAACCAACCTATATCCAAGCTGAATATACTTCATCGGACAAGCTCCATAGAGCATCTGTCAAGATTTTTACGACACAAAGAAAAAGATCGCCACATGGTTGCTCTTCAATCGTTGAATTCATATACGGCACGATGGCATGGGGGATATATTTCAGATATTTTAAAGCGCATCTCTCGGATACCCTCACAAGAATTACATGTGTGGCACACCTGAAATATCTCTAAAAATATTGCAAGTTCGCTACAATGCACAATATTATATCATTGCCAACTCACTGGTACACAACTTGCATCAAGCACAACACAATAATTCAGGAAGGCTCCCATGAGCAAAGATAGCAACAACAGCAAACCCGCCCGGATTGGTATCCATTATTATCCGGATACGAAACATTACCGTGCAAGTGATTCAGCACAATGGATACCTGAGCTAAAATCTCTTGGCGTATCTTGGATAACGCTAACTGCACCTCAAAATAGAGCTATACCAGAACCATTTCTTAAGGACCTAATCGCTAACCAGATCGAACCGATTATCCATTTTCAATACGAAGTTGGACAACACATAGACCTGGAGAATTTGCGGTTATTTCTATCCATGTACAAACGCTGGGGGGTTAAGTATGTCATCCTTTTTGATAAACCCAATACCCGTTCGTGCTGGAGAAATATCGATTGGGCCCAGAGAGACTTAGTAGAACGATTCCTAGATATCTACATCCCGTTGATTAGTAAAGTTGAAGAGGCTAGTTTAATCCCAGTTTTCCCGCCCTTGGAGCCAGGCGGAGACTATTGGGATACGGTCTTCCTCAAAGCTGCACTTAATGGCATGCAGCGGCGGGGCTGTAAAAAACTATTAAGCAAACTCCATCTAAGCGCCTATCCAACGATATTTGGGAAACCGCTGAGTTGGGGTGCCGGTGGACCAGAGCGGTGGCCACGAACACAACCCTATTCGACGCCGCGTGGTCAAGAGGACCAAAGAGGCTTCCATATATTTGACTGGTATCTCGCCATTGCAGATTCAGTTTTGGGAAAGCGGTCCCCAATAATACTTCTCGGCTCGGGAATAATTGGGGCATTTGACTATTCAATGAGCGTCGAAGAACATGCGCAAAGAGTTATGAATATTATCGACCTGCTGCATGCGAAACCATCTCAGAAACCGCGGGCCGCAAATCAAGTGCTCTCAGATCCAGTTCCCACTGAGGTAATCTGCTGCAACTTTTGGCTCCTTGCAGCAAACCCGCAAAGCAATGATGAGAATTGTGCTTGGTATGGTGAGGATGGGGATACTTTGCCGATCGTTGGAAATCTCCGCAATTGGGTGTCTGCAAACCAAATAAATTCATCGTCAATGGCCTCCAATAAAGTAGCAAATCCCTTACCTTTATCCGGACAACCGATCCCCCATTATCTCTTACTACCACGTTATGAGTGGGGTATCGCTGAATGGCATTTAGAAGTGATCCGCCCGTTTGTGATCAAGTACCAGCCAACGATTGGTTTCTCACTCGACGAAGCAAGTCATGCAAGACTAGTGACGGTAATCGGTGGGCAAGGTTCGTTCCCAGATGATGAACTTGATAGGCTGCGCTCATCAGGATGTGAAGTAGAGAGAATTTCCGGCGACGGCACAAGTATTGCAACAACACTGGCATCCCTATAAAGATCTGGCAAGCTGAGAGGAATATCATGACAGAAAGCCATTTACCTCCCGATCACCAACCCGAAGTGTATGACATTCACCAACCCGTTTTAAAAGTCATCGGGCTGGGTGGCGGAGGCAGCAACGCGATAACCCGTATGATGGAACTCGGACTGGAGGGCGTCGATTTTATTGCCGCCAACACCGATTATCAAGTACTCCAAGAAAGCCAAGCGCCGGTCAAGATCCAGCTTGGACCTCAAGTGACGCGTGGGTTAGGTGCTGGAGGAGATCCGGAAATTGGTCGTGCGGCTGCCGAAGAGAGTATGCGGGAGATCGCTGATGCACTTTCCGGTGCAGATATGGTTTTTCTAACTGCAGGGATGGGAGGCGGAACAGGGACCGGGGCAATTCCGGCCGTCGCTGAAATTGCGCGCAGAATTGGGGCAGTCACAATTGCCATCGTCACTACACCCTTCTCATTTGAGATGGGCCGCCGACAAAATAATGCCAATTCAGGGTTGGCTAAACTCAGACAGAGCACCGATACTTTAATCGCCATTCCGAATGATCGATTATTGTATGTAGCTCCAAAGAACCTGCCCCTGGAATTGGCTTTCCGTTTGGCTGACGATGTGCTGCGCCAAGCTGTCCAAGGGATATCCGAGCTAATTACCCAGCCTGGGATGATCAACGTTGACTTTGCGCACATAAAGCGGTTGATGAAGCTGGGTGGAGGAGCCCTGATGTCCATCGGCCACGGGCAAGGGAACCACAAAACAGAACTAGCAGTTGATCAGGCTCTGAACCACCCCCTACTTGAAAGTGTCTCATTGGAGAACGCCGCTGGAATGATTGTGAATTTTAGCGGTGGACCAGATATGACCCTGATGGAAGTACAAGAAGCACTAACGAATTTACAGTCCCAGGCTTCCAGTCAAACAGAAATCGTTATGGGTGTCATCAATAACCCGCAGCTTAAGGGACGCGTTCAGGTAACGCTGATAATTACCGGCTTAGGTGCACCAACGCTTGAAGAAGCAATTTCGGGGGTGTCCAGGTTGCGCACCATCGTCGAAGCACCTACGGCATCTACGGATCCGTTGGTCGATAGCACGCCTGAATTAGCGGCTATTGAGAGCAGCGCTCAGAGATCACCAATTCATTCAAATGACTTCACAGCGGTATCCACTTCTGCGGATATCGATATCCCTGCTTTTCTCAGGCGAAGGAAGAGTTATATAGGGTAGCAATGGATACACAAGTAATCACCAAAGTTTCCAGCTCGGTTTATTGCCGTTTTCCAGAGTTCAATGGCTGCCGCCCAACCGTGCGCAAGCAGAAGAAACCACAAGCCAAATCTACATCAACGACGGTTACGTACTTGCTCACCTATAAAACGAAAGCCCTTGTTACAACATCTTCTGGGAGTAAATCCCTGCCGCGCAGTGTTAGAGTGGTCGCAACAGAAAATGGAAAAATCCTCAAAATGACCACATCACGATAAGGAAGCGATGATAACTCACCACAACTTCCCCGGAACCATCAAGAATGATTCCATCGGATCGCACCCACACTTGTTCCACCGATTAGAACTTGTTTTTTGGGAAATATTCATCCGTGCCCTAAGCAATATGCAAGATCTGCGATTCGCTTTGCCGAGAACCATCATTGGCCCGGCCAATGATGACAGCCATTCAATGAAACGATATTGGATAATAACAGCCGTTTCCGGTGCGGTATTGGGATTTGTTATTGGAATATTCAGCCTATAACATGAGCTGTTTCGTCGCTCAGTTATGAAGCAATGTCAACGATTAAAATACATCTCACTCGCATTTCACGAAAGATCCCACAATTTCTAACCATCCTCCTGACCATTTCCATATTTGCAGCACCGCTGAACGTAAACGCACAAACAAGTTTGCCGGCTGTTGATGGATTTGGAATTGGTGGTAGGATTATTTCCTGGGACGATCGGGCTGACATCACAATCCAAGCCGCTGCCGCGCTTGGGCTCGATTGGATTAGTGTCGATATCGATTGGGCAGAGATATGGCCTGAAGCAGGTGCGTCTGCGAACATTAACACCATCGATGAAATCTTTACCAACGCCCATGAATTAGGCCTTCGGTGTCTGGTATCAATTGTGAACCCCCCCTACTGGGCGATGAGCGAATCTGGGCCTGACCCAGACATCACAGCCGGTTTCGTTGCTCAGCTGGTTCGCTTATACCCAAACCGTGTGGCCGCGGTTGAATTATTCCCTGGTGCCAACACCACAGTTGGGTGGAATACAACTCCGAATCCCGAGGCTTATTTGGAAGTTTATAAAAAAACATTGGCAAACCTCCACGAGATCAATCCAGAGATCTTGCTTATCGCAGGAGGCTTAATGCCGATCAATGATACCGGCGCTAACGGACAATTCAATGATCTTGAATATCTGCAAAAACTATATGATGCTGGCGCCCGAGAGCTCATCCCCGTCATCAGTTTGCGTTTATCCGGGATATCTGGAACACCGATTGACGAACCAGGTATTGAGAATTCAAAAGTGTTTCGCCATTATGAATCAGTTCGCTCTGTGATGATCGAAAACGGTCACGAGGGGGGAACGATCTGGATAACGGGATTTTCTTGGCCAACTGATCCACCCCATATGTCAATATCGGAAAACAACGAGTTAAACCCATCCGCACTCGGGGCGGAAAAACAGGCCCTGTGGTTTGCACAAGCTTATCAGTTGGTGCGTTCCCAGCTGTATATCGGGGCAGTGTTCCACAGCTGTCTGGAAGGGAATACGCATGATTTTGATGAGAGACGCTCTGGGGAATGCCTGATTGAGATCACATCTACTGAAACGGATCTCCATCCTGCGGCAAACATCCTGGCGAAGTTGAAGAATACAGGAGGAGTCTCATCCGGCAGTAAATCAGCATTTCAAATGGTAAAGAAAATACATAATCCGCAATATAAGAACAATCTGAAGACTGGTGCCCAATGAAACTATCCCCAAAATTGGTTTTGCTCTCGATATTTACCATATTCTTGATTTCCGGATTATTAACTGGTCGAGCGACAGCCAGAGTGGGACAGATATACTTGTCAAGCTTCGCCGTTTCCCAGGCAGAAGGGTTATCCGATCTCAATAATTCAGGGTATCCATTACCGGCAGTATTCAACCCAGACACTATCGCTTCACAAGGAGATATGGACAACTCCAAGCAGCGCAGCATCTTGATCGTCACAGTTGATGATCTTAAAGATAATAGAGCAAGGCTGGATAGTATTTGGTTGATCTTATATGTGCCAAACTTACCGGAAATTACACTGATACCTGTCTACCCGGAAATTAGTTCCACCGGGGATGGCCTTAATATCGACTTGGATAACGATCTTCAAGCTAAATTCAACTTGGAGCCAGGGGCGATTATCGATCCCATTTTTATGACCCACCTAAGAGAATTTGGGATCACATGGTCAAAATACTTCATCTTGGACCGATCAACCATAAATCAAATTAACCAATATGCAACCGATCTCCATAAAGAATTTCCTCCCAGTTCTAATCGTGAAGAGTCCAGTTCAATAATCCCGAACGTAGAACTCACCCAGACTGAGAGAATCCTATTTCAAGCGGAGATAGCCCAAAACATTTGCCACCGCTACGCTGAGATCATGCTCACACCAGACACTGTTCTCAGATATTTCCCGCGCGTGCTGGATCGCATTGAAACTGATTTGAACGCTCAAGAGGCTGCCTATGAGATTTGGACCATCGAGGAAGCCATGGCGGGGTTCAGTTGCGTATTCCCTTCCTTCTCTGCAATGCAGACCGCGGGATAATTCGCTTCAAATCATCATCACAACAACACAGCTAACTGTCCTACCAATCATGTATTTATACCTGTGCCTGGGTTTTGCATGTGCATCATGGGCATAGTTCTTGCATCATTCCGAGGACCTGTAATTCTCACATTCTTTTGGAGAGAGCACTATGATATCGATACCTGCGGATCAGCTCATGCTACTGATGGCAATCAGCCTCCTTATTTTGGGGTTACTCGGTGTAATCATCGGGATCACAATCCTGGTTACACGCACAGCTAGCAGAGAAGTACGTACACTCGCAACACAGACCACGCGCCTGGCACAAAAAGGGTTGAGTGACGATATCGTCGGCCTAGTGGGGAACACATCATCACTACTAGAAGCGCTAAATGCGCTTGTCAGAACAACCGCAGGTATCGGCGTCTTTATCACCATCGTAGGGTTGCTGATGTTGGTAGCATCCGGTTGGTTTGTATTCCAACTATATTCCATTTAGGGGAAATGACATGGCCCCATTTCTATTTATCACGGAACTACTAAATAAGTTTCCGGAATCTTGCTGGTCTTGGTTGATACCCTCGCTCCGGCAGGATATTCGTTTGTGGAATGATCTCCTGGGCGATTTTGGTGAAGAAGCACTGGATGATATCTCTGGAAACCCGGAAGACTTTACCCCGGCATCATTGTGTCTCTTTGCTCTAAAGTACCCAGAAACAGCAGAAGATTTAAGGCAAGAACCGCTGCTGCCGATAAATGACAAGTTTCGCAGCGATGCAAACATCCAAGAGAATCTCAGCTATCCCGCGTTCCTCGCCCAGACAGGTATGGGGGCACTGAAGATGAGAGAAAGGCGCCGGGAGGCTGGGTCATGGGAAAGCTTGACAAACGAGATTAAACAGCTAGATGCAACAGTATTGGCGTGTCTACACGACATCATATCAGACCCGCAAGAGCTGCTCTTTGCATTGACTGCAAACGCAGATCCCATCAAGGTGACGGATATGATCATGCGCAACCCGATGCCGCCTGATGATCACACCGAGCTCATCGTACACATGCTGGATGAAGCGAGCCCAACAGGACAAGCTGCCGTTTTCAATCATATTCACACCAAATACCCAACGCTTGTCTCGCACATTGCCAACCGTTTTGGATTTGAAACCGAAATTAATGGTGATATTCGCTACCCCAATATCGCTCAATATATTGATCAACTCGATCAATATTTGCAAAGCACTCATATTGGTAGCTACCGGGATCAGAATGATGATCAGGTGAGTGGTTTACAATCGGCGCTAAAAACCATCGACGATATAAAAGCTCAATTAGCCTCCCAAGCAGCTCAGAACGTCGAGGATCATGATCTTGACGACGAATGTCTGGAGGCGTGGGAGATCGCATATAAGATTAATCCAACCGATAAGAAAATTTCTGGCAGCTACAGCCTGGCTTTGATTGGTAGCGAGCGCTTCGACAGAGCCAGGGAAATCCTGGATGGTCGAAGCGGTGATTCACTCGAACAAGATATCCCACCTTTTGCATACTCACTTGCTTCGGCATTGTTAGCGAAAAAAAGTGGGGATATTCAAACGGCAAAGAGCTGTGCATTAAAAGCCTACCAGAAGTTAAATGCAACAAAAGATATTCCACCAAAGTATTTTACAGCTTTGGGTAATCTATTCGTCGATGCCAGTTTAGCGTCCGAAGCGGTAAAAACCATGGAATTTGGTATCAGGCAATATCCGAATGACCAAGAGATAGCCAGCTACTTGTCCATCCTTTATCAACGGGCAGGGAATATTGTTCAGTCACAGGAAACTGCCAAATTAGCCGTAGCAATCAATCCAGGATCACTTGCGCTGAGGAGGATACTTGCCAATAACCTGGATGAATCCGGAAGGTGGATTGCCGCGATGACGGAACGCAGAACTATTCTTGACCGGCAACCCGACACTCCAATAGATGACCTTCATGCACTCGCGAACACTGCACTGCGCGCAAAACGCCCGGGCGAGTCATTGTCTGCTTGCCAAACAGCACTCCTGATTAACCCAGATGATGGTATCGCCTATGCTTATCTTGGAGAAGCATATGGAGAAATGGATCAACAAGAAAAAGCCATCGAATGTGCGAACAAAGCGATCCAATTATTACCGGATAATCCACAGGTCTGGATTTCAAAAGCTGTTTTGCTGTGCAAATTTAATCAAGAAAATAAAGCTTTGGAAACGCTGCGTAGTGGAATACTTTCATCTCCAGCTAACCCAACTCTCCAATACGCACTTGCAGAGATGTATATCACGCTTGGTTCTAAAACCCAGGCTTTAGCAGCACTGCGCACGGCGTATGATTTGTGCCGGCAAGCAGAACTATATGACGTTGATCCAGGAATCTCTCGCAAGATCAACTTGCAGCTTGCGAAGACTTTGTTAGACCTTGGCCACCAAGATGAAGCCCAACGCATCCTACAAAAAGGGTATCAGGCATTCCCTGAAGACCCAAACATCGCATATTTACTTGCCAAACTGTATCTCGGAGAGAATAAACCATATTCAGCAATTGGACCACTCAACACAACATTACAAACTCGGCCAGAGGATTACCAACCTTACTATGACTATGCAAGCTGCTTGCTGTCTCTAGGTGATGAACTTAGCGATGAGCAGAAACGTGCTGTCCTTTCTAGCCTGGAATATGTTCTGCAAAAAGCCCCCCAGCATGCAGAAGCAAAAGCGCTCTTTGCGGAAGCGCTGTTTCTAAATCATAAATCTTCCGCTGCAATAGATGCCTACCGCCAAGCGATTGAAACTGGTTTGGCCCAGGATCCTAAATGGGCAATTCGTCTAAATCTGGGGATGGGAAAAGTTACCCGTGAGCTTGGTCAAATTGAAGCATCGATTGCAGCGTTGAGAGAAGCCCTCCAAGTTGATCCGAACGATAGTGATGTATATCGGGAGCTATCGGTTTCGTATGAAGCCGCACACCTATTTGAAGATGCTTGGCAAGCCACGATGGATGCTCGCCCAGACAATCACGATGATATTGAAGGAGCCATATGGTACGCTGGTCGCGCGCTCGATCTGCACAACCAACCTGGCCTTGATCAAGATGAAATTTTCGACCAAGCATTGGATGTCTTGAATGAGGCGCTTGACATTGGACCAGATCGAGTAGATCTTTTAGTACAGCTGACCAGAGTTCAGCTTCAACGCGGAGAACATGAAGCAGCTCTCCATACCATTAAACAGGTTGTTGAGTGCGACATCTCTGCTGCAGAGAACGAGCTTGAGCTCCCTGAGATTATCAATAATCTGCGCGTCGGAGCTGAGCTGTGTCTCGAACTTGGAGAGCCAGGGTACGCGGTAATTAGTCTTGAGAATATATTATCTTTGGCTCATAATTTTGATGAGGGGAACAATTTACATAGCGAATTCCAGAATATTAGCGCGGTCGATTTGCTGAAGGATATCGCCAGGTACCAATACCTATCTGGAGAGATTGATCAGGCCTTGGATAATATAAACCAAGCAATATTATTGGCTCCGAATGATACATCCTTGTATCTCGAAAAAGCCTATCTGCTTGTCAACAGAAATGAAGATGAAGCGAACGGGGAGACTGAGAAAAGCGATATTGAGGCCAGGCGCATTATTGAAGCAGCTGTAGAAATTGATCCAGCGAACCCTGGGCTTAATATATTCAATGCCCAAATATATCGAAAGCTTGGGGATCTCACTTCAGCACACAAGGTGATTGAGCAGGCTTTATATTTATTCCAAGATCAGGATATCGGGTCAAATGGTCTCGCCTCCGTTAGCGTACCGCTCACATACCGGTCGGATGCGAATGGGAATGAGCGCGGTGTAAATTCGCTATCCTTGGAAATTGCGGCGAGGATTACCGCCGCGGAGATATCAGCCGCGACGCTAAATTTTGATCAAGCACAGAAATTCCTGCTTGCCGCAGGACCCAATGACGATACACCACTCTCGCTGTGTGTTGATTACCATTGCCTAAATGCAGAACTTGCTCTCGAGGGAGCCGATACCCATACCGCGGCAAAAGCTTTCGCTGCGGTAGCAGAACTCGACGAGACGCATCCGCGCGTATTAGCGCTACAAGCTCGCATGGCAGCGCGTGAACCAGACCATCAACTGCAATACAATCTAGAAGATGGCATCTGGACCTCACCAGCTGTAGAAACCCTGATCGATGCTCTGAGGGTTATCGAAGACCCAACATGGCAGGCAGCGCCTGATTTCATCGGCTACCGATTTAGCTCTGCCAACACCACCCGGTTAGCGATCGCAAAAGCATGCTCTGAACTCCGGATGTGGGATAAAGCCCTTCACCATGGAAGGGCAGTTTGCGTTGAATCTCAATCCGAGCCACTATGCCATGCCTTTCTAGCGCAAACACTTCTCCAAAGAGCAGAATACCAGCGTTTTTGCCATCAAGCCGCCGTAGTCACTCGGGCGCCCGGTGAACACACCAGAAGCATGGAAATCAAGCGTGAATTTGAGAATGCTGTCAGTGCTATTGAAATTGGACTCCGGAAAGTCAAATCAACGATCAACACGCAGAGGAAATTGAAGGAGTACGAATCAATCGCTCGGCAACTTTCACTGCGGGGAGAAGCAGTGTTCAACCCAACGATAAAAGCGGCAGCTGGCATCGCTGAACTACCAGAAAGTGTTGGGGATAAGATCGCACAAATTTACTGTCTTGGTGAGTTTGGAGAGATTTTAGAAGCAGGAAATATCGGCCGATCCTTCCCCCAACATCCATTTGTGCTTGGTCAGCTCGCACTTATTCTAGAACCTCACAAGCCTCGCCAGGCATTTATCGCCGCCCAAGCAGCGTTAGAGGCTCTAACCAACCCAGATCCACCCTTATCCATAGATAATGCGGAAGATCAAGCATACCTCCGGGCAGAAGATGCCCCAATGCTGCAAGCTGTTCTGGCGAAGATCATGCTAAACCATGCAATCCTCGTCACAAATCCCACATTAGCTTTCTACACAATCCTCTCCGCTATCGATGTTTGGCCGGATGAACCACGCTGGCATGTTATGGCCGCAAATTTATATCTGGAACAAGCCGCTCTAAACGACTCTCAAGATATTTCTGAAGCTGTCAAACATCTATCTGCCGCTGTCGAGCTTGACCCAGCTGATGGTTCCTCTCTACTTGAATTAGGGAGGCTCTATTTAGAACATTGCGAGCGTGAAGCAGCCTTGCGAACACTTGAGAAAGCTTGCCAAATATTGCCAGACAACCATTTAGCATGGTATTTATTTGCCAAGGCGTATAAAGAAACAGGGGATTATGAGAAAGCTGCCTCCGTTGTTCAGCGTGCCCATGAACTCATGCCTGAGAGCATACTACCTGAAATCCTGTTGTGTGAAATTGCTTTGTCGAAAGGAGATTTGCCAGATGCACTGAATCATGTCCAAACTGCAATCGCTATCGACCCCCAGGATCAAGATGCGATTGTTTTGAAGAGCAAAGTGCTGGTAGCGCTTGGAAAATCTGACGAGGCACTCGGTGTGATATCAAAAGCGATCGACAATTCGTCGGATACGCTGCCTTTTCAGATCGAGAAAGCACACCTCTACCAGCAACTAGAAGGCATTGATCGGGCCCTGCTGCACCTAAATGGGCTCATCAATGAACATCCCGATAATCCAGAAGTATTAACCGTTATGGCCGGGCTCCTGGAAGAGAAGGGTGAAGTAGAGACCGCGGTTCAGCTAACCCAGCAGGCTATTCGCGGGTGGTCTGAGACCTCTGATCATGAACCATCACCAACAGT
>Ga0209013_10000792_pt1 | contig 28851 bp, 30 predicted proteins | sample Cruoilmetagenom2_FD_187291 | JGI IMG/M metagenome (GOLD analysis project Ga0209013, IMG submission 187291) | Oil polluted marine microbial communities from Coal Oil Point, Santa Barbara, California, USA - Sample 2 (SPAdes) (version 2) | ecosystem: Environmental > Aquatic > Marine > Oil seeps ...
CCAACATCCTGTTGGCCCGAGGAGGCTCACCGCCCGCCCCGCGGAACGCGTCCGCCTGGAACGGAAATCAACAAAGCGGTTGCCAGAGCCTTTTCTTTATAATCCCCGCTACACAGGATCCTAGCTCTCAAAATTTTTATACTTTCTTATTCTTTCAAAAAAACTCCATCCCATAGGTGGGACAGAGTCTCGTTATTTTTTCAATTCATAACCGCATGCCAAGATTGCACTCTCAGCTAATACCATTAAAGAATCAATATACTTGTATCCTAAATTCAATTCTTTTTTCACAATCGATAATTCAGTGCACCCTAAAATAATACGGTCGCAACCAAGCTCATCTAAAGTACTGACAATTTTTTGCCAGTTTAAAACGTCCACGGGTTGTCCCGCTTTCACATCATCATAAATGACTGACATTACTAGTTTTTGAGTTTCCTCATCCGGAATGATTGGTAAAATGCCTTCTTTTTCGCAAGCAATTTGATACACAGACGCCATGATAGTACCTGTCGTAGCAAGGATTCCCACTTTCTTGGCACCAGCAGCTGCTGCTCGTTTAGCAGTTTCATCTATCATGTGCAAGATTGGAATGTCCGCACCTGCCTGAATATCTAAATAAAAAGAATGTGCTGTATTGCATGGCACGGCTAACACTTCAGCACCAATCGATTTCAATCTTTTTGCATCCGATATCATCACTGGCACTGGATTTGCTTTTGAACGATCAAGGATATAAGTTGTACGATCCGGAATGCTCGTATTATTACTTATTACCATATTGACATGTTGCTGATCTGATTTGGCATTCGTGCGCTTGACAATCATCTCACCAAGCAACATTGTTGCGAGCGGCCCTACGCCACCGATAATACCCAACATTTTCTTTTCCATAACTTAAGACAAGCCTTTGTTATTAAAGTATTTTTTATATTTCCGGTAGTAGTTCAAGTTATTTAATTTCAGTTTTGCCCAACGTTTCATGTTGAAGTCTTCTTTATAGAATAAGTGATTTGTCACTTTACCTTCAGCAATCAACTCTCTTGCTTCTTGTTTCAGTTTTTCATTTTGAGCGTATTTAAAGAGCACACCCTTAGGAATAATCATCCATAAGTGTTTGTCTTTCGCATAGGTTAATTGTTGCGGAATATTAAGCATATGGTCATCCGCTACATATTGCATTAAGTTATGGCCACTAGCTGTAACGTAATAGCTACTGCGTCCATTACGCAAATTTATCTCAAATAACTTATAATCGCCATCGCGTAAATCGTATTTCATATCAAAATTCGCGAATCCCGTGTAGCCGATATCTTCCAAGAAAACACGAACACGGTCAAGTAATGCTTCATCAAACGTATTAATGATTGCCGCATAGCTACCAATGCCTTCCGGGGAATGCTCTTCTAAAATCGGATTTCCCAGTGACATAAGCTTCACTTTCCCATCCTTTCCTACATAAGCATTCAACACGCGCATGTAGGAATCGTCGCCCGGGATGAATTCTTGAATCGTCAAATTATCTTTGTAGGTCGACTTATAAATTGCATCTATTATTGCATTTTTCTCCGCGACATCATGGGCAACGAAAACTTTTTTCTTTCCTGGGAATGAACAGTTCCAGTATTCCACGGAATTCGATGCTTTTATGATAATGGGATATTTAAAATCAATGCTGAACGAATCTTTTGTTTCATACGTACAAAGAGATGTTTTAGGATAATCAAACCCATATTGCTCGCATATTTTATAGAAGTTCTCTTTTAAAACAATACGATCCATCAGTTTTTCATCGATATATGGAACCGCAAAGTATGGCTGTAACTGTTCTTTATTTTTGATGATGAGCTTCGCATAATCGTCGCCACATGCGAGGAGCAATAATTTTTTATTTGAATGTTCACCAGCTATTTTTATTAAAGCCGGAACGAAAACATCTGGTTCATTTAAATGAGGAATCACTTGAAAGTCCAGAATTTTGCTATCTTGTGTAGCTGATAAGTTCATACGTCCCAGAACAAGTGGCTTTAAGCCATATGCTTCATGAAAAGCACGTGCCATTCCGTAGGCATTCATATCGGAACCTAGCAATATGGGTAAAAATGAATGGTTTGTTATCATCGCGATATCAACTCTCTTTTCCAAACACAAAAATGTGTATTTATATACTTCCGTAAATTATGGCTTTCTCCGTGCCTTGACTTTTTGTTCAAATGCATACGCCAGGGATATCAGTAACGGCTCGCTCCATGCCCTTCCGGAAAACGTAAGTCCAAAAGGTTCGCCAACTTCGGAAAAACCCGCTGGAACGGTAATAGATGGGTATCCTGCCGCAGCTCCAATACTGCAACCATGGTCCTGTGGGAAAACAAGCGCATCGAGTTGAAGATCATCAAGTGATTTCCCTAAACCAATTTCACCTGCTAAGTATCGATTACGTTCCAGTGCTTCAATGTAGTCTTTTTCTGTTAATGTACCAGAAGTACGTTCGGATTTTTCAAGTAATATTTGACCGTATTTCAACATTTCTTGAGGGTATTGATTATTAAAGTCAATCACTTCTTTAAGTGATCGAATCGGATTGCTTGGATGAGTCTTTGCCAAATATCCGTTTAGGTCTGCTTTGAATTCATGCGTTAGTACAGCAAAGCCTAAATCATCTTCTAGACAAGCTATATCAACAGAATCCACAATTACGGCACCAAGGTCACTTAGCACTATTAACTGTTTTTCGAACAGGTCTAATCGTTCTTTAGGAATTTCACTTTCAAATATAGATCGAGCGATTCCGATTCTTTTACCGCGCAGTGCTTCTAAATCTAAACATCTAGCCCAGTCCACTTCATTGAATAGACGGCTTTTTCGCGTTACAGGATCCATAGGGTCATGTCCCGTTAAATTTAAAAACACATGGACGGCATCTTCAACGGTACGTGTCATCGGGCCCGCTGTATCTTGTGTATGGGCCAAAGGAATGATACCCGTTCGACTTACTGCACCAACGGTTGGTTTTAAACCGACCAATCCATTTTGTGCAGCTGGATTTAAAATGGATCCGGACGTTTCGGTACCAATTGCTGCACTTGCCAAATTCATGGCAATGGCTGCCGCAGAGCCAGAACTTGATCCCCCCACATCAAAGGAACCATATGGATTTTTGACTTGTCCGCCACGTGAACTATAGCCATTGGGCATACGGTCAGTCATGAAATTTGCCCACTCCGTCATATTTGTTTTCCCTAGAATAATCGCGCCTGCATCCCGTAATTTTTTTATAACGTATGCATCTTTTAATGCATAATGGTTTGCGAGTGACATTGAACCCGCGCTTGTATGTAAATCGTCAGCCGTTTCAATATTATCTTTTATTAAAATTGGAATTCCGTGAAGCATTGAACGTGGACCTTTTTCAGTACGTTCATCATCCAAAGATTGGGCAATCTGAATCGCTTTAGGGTTAACTTCAAGGACCGCATTAACATTTGGATTTCTTTCAGAAATAAGTTCTAAATACATGAATACTAAATCTTCAGAAGTTATTTCATTTTGAGTCATTTTTTCCTGCATTTGTACGATGGTTGCTTCATCCAACCATTCCTTCATAAGCTTTTTTCTCTTTGCTTGTTTCACGGAAAAACCTCCAACTAAAGATTAGAAAAATCACAGATATACGATGGCTACCTGTGACTAACATTGAGACCTTCTATTAGTGGCTCATAATAGTCCACATAATTACTTTCTCCATAAAAACTTTTTCAAATCACGGATACTAGTTATTTGTTTTATTACTACCATGTACAAGCTAAAAAAACCTTATCCATCATGAATGCCAATACTGTTGCAATTGGCGACTTCATTTTTGTTGGCTTCAAGGTGAAATTATATCATTTTTCAGCAAATAGTATAAGTGTGACTTTCAATCTGTTTTTATAACTTTACTATCGGGATACCATTCCTTTAGTAAAACACATCTCGTACCAACAATGGTGCAAGATGATGTCTTTTCTTATACTGGAATCCGTAACCTAATCATTTCTTATCAGTGCAAAAAAGCCAGAGCAAAAGGATTTCTCCTCTTACTCTGACGTTTCTTTACTCCACTTGTTCCATATGTTCTTTAATTAATTCATATAGGGAAAGTTCATATAATTGTTTTCCTTCGACTTTAAACACTCCTTGGTCTACCAAATCTTCAATAACAGTCATTTTTTTATCGTCCATTTTCGTCTCTTGTGATGGAATCATGATGTAAAACTCCTTAAGTACTAGAATCACATAATATTTACCCTACTGATTCCCACATAAAACATGCATTGACGTTTTATTAATCTATTATCCAATGACCTAAGTAAATAAACACCCGTTTCATTTGAATAAGCTGTAAATGAAATGGAGACGCTGATACTAGAAATGAGATTTTCAGGGATTTTCATATTCACCACAAGTTGAACGAGAAACTTAGCCGTGTATTACAAGCCGAAAGGAGTGGTAACCATAAGATATTTCAGCTCAATCTTCACTTTACTTTTTGTCGCTTATTTAACAAGTTCCCTTTGGGAAGATTCAGTAAGTGAATATGTCGACGTATCCATTTTAAATACTATTGATGCACAATTAATTAAAGGATTTAACTTTCTCATAGATCAACCATTTGTTGAAAATACCATAATTGAACTCACAAATACAGTCGCATCGATTCCGGCAAGATTAACGAATGCAGAAACTCATTATGAACCCGTAAACCAAGTGGATAAGCCTACATTAGCAACTCCGACTGACGGTTTATTCTCCGTTCACAACATCCAGATTGGAGACAAGATGGACGAAGTAGTTGCGAAGTTAGGAAAAGCACAGCGTATCACTACGAATGAGTATGGTTCACAGTGGCACACTTTTCATAAGGATTACCAAAACTTCAGCATGATATCGTTTGATGATTCTGCTCAAGTGAATGGATTATTCACAAATCAAGATCTTATCGCCTCTTCTTACGGCGTGAAGTTAAATACCCCGAAAACAGTTATCCACAAGGAACTTGGCAAACCACTGAAACAAATCAAAAAAGGCAATGTCAATTATATTTTGAATGATGATGGAGAAAGAGATACATTCCTAATCGAAAATCTCTATGTGACAATTTTTTATGACGTCCACGAAAACAATACAGTCACTGCAATCCAGGTTATTTCACAAACTCTGGAAAACCAAAAATCGGCTCTCTATGGGGAAACAAGTGATGCCCTACAACAAGGATTTGAATTTCAATTATTCGATTTAACAAACGCTGCGCGCGTCCACCATAACGTTCATCCTGTAGACTGGGAGTCCGATGTTCGAAAGACGGCTTATAAACATAGCCTAGACATGGCGGATCAAAATTACTTCAATCACACAAATTTATCAGGTCAATCTCCTTTTGATCGCATGAGTATGGATGGTATCAACTATTCAGTGGCTGGGGAGAATTTAGCCTACGGTCAATTAAGCAGTATCTTTGCACATGAGGGATTAATGAATTCCATTGGTCATCGTGAAAATTTATTACATCGTGACTTCACCTTGCTTGGTGTCGGGGTTGCCTTTAACGAGGAAAACCAACCTTATTTTACGGAAAACTTTTATACACCATAAGAAAAAGAGACAGTCACTTTTTACGCATGACTGTCTCTTTGATTTATTGAGCTACCATCAAATTCTGAATTCGAACTAAAATGACCGCAAATTGCGCTCTAGTTGTCGCGTCGTGTAAACCGAAAGTACCGTTCGAGTACCCACCCATGATGTGATTTGATTTCAATGCAGCAATGTAAGGAGTTGCCCAGTAATTCTCGTTAATATCTTTATAGGCTGGTATTGAACCATCCCCTTGCAGATGGAAAGCCAAAGCAACTACTTTCGCGAGCTGTACACGTGTTAAAGGTTCGTCTGGGTTGAACTTTGTATTCTTGGCGAAAATTCCTGCCTCTGTCAATTTGGCAATTGCCATGTATGATGGATGTGTTTCAGGAACATCTTCATAACCAGGGTTAATTGGGATGTTTTTAGTTAATGGAATCAGTGGGAATATAATATTCGCCACTTCGGCTCTAGTAATCTCTTGTTCTGGATAAACATTGCCTTCATCATCTAAATTGTAAATTTTGCTAGCAAGTAACAAATTCAATTCCTTCTCTGCCCAATGTCCTGCGGGAATATCCTTCGCCGTGATTTGTGGAGTACCTAAACTTGCAAGTAAAGCCTCACTCATCACTTTATACCCTTCTGCATTTGGGTGTATATCCAGTGGGTTTGGTAAGTACTGCTTTGGATCATCGCCGAATTGATCATAAATCGGAACAAAGATTGCTCCTTGGGCAGTAGAAGATAGTTCAATCGTTTTATTCAATGTATGTGTCAATTGAATTAATTGAGGTTTTTGTAAATCCGCTGCATGTGGGAACGGAAAATAATAACCCATAACCAATACTTTTACATTAGGATTTAATTCCTTAATTGCTAGTAAGATTTTTGTATAATTTGTAGCAATATTTTCTAATTTTCCTGGCACTTGCGTTTCGTCAAGGATGAGGACTTTTTTCTCTTGATCGAATTTCGCTTCTTTCAATAAATCGTTTGCACCTGCAGAAATAGTAATTGTATTGGCATTTTTAATAGCTTCTTTTACTGGTTCGTTGGATAAACCGGCTAACACATCTTCTGTCGTAGCACCAGGAACGGCAAATTCTTTTGAGTAAGTGCCAAGTAAACCTTTTTCCGTCAATACTGCCGCTGCAAAATCAGCGTACCCATTGTCTATTGTTTTAGTCGGTGTCTGTCCTGCAGCAAGTGAATCACCTAGTGCCAGATACTGAACTTTTTCAGCATTTGCAGATACACTCGGTACAACAAGCGAAAGTACCAATACCATCATAAATGCTAGACTGGTAAATCTTCTTTTCAAATTCCTCTTCTTCATCTCTTCACTCTCCATTTCATTTTGCACTCTAACTATATGTGCGATGGTTTTAGAATATACTAGATTCGAGATTCAAAAATCACATTATTTAGCTGAAGATTAAATATCTCTACATTCTAATAACCTAATTCGCAAGGCCATGTTTACAAACTCTCAGTTGTCGTATAGGTAAATACTACCTCTGAAGTTACTAACACGCAATAGTTTTCAGATTATTTAATTTATTAATCTATGTTTTCATATTTCACACTCTGAAGATAAAACCCTAGTTTCATATGCTTTTGCAAATTAAAAAGACGATCAACAAATGTACTTGTTGATTCGCCTTTTTAATTTGGTTCTTCTCCTCATTACGATAACTTTTCAATGAAGACAACTTTCAGGTAATTGCCTTCTCTGAACTCTTCAATTGTTTTAAAGTCTTTCGGAAGAGCGAACTCTTCACGAATTTTGTATTTACCATTTGTTGCTTTAAATGCCTTTTCAATGAACCCTTTAAATTTATCCATGCTGAAAGTACTGCAATTTGAGGATGCCACAATGATTCCATTTTTCTCAGTAATGGCAATCGCTTGTTGTAATAATCCTGTGTAATCTTTTCCTGCACTGAACGTATGTTTTTTAGAGCGGGCAAAACTAGGTGGATCGAGAATAACCACATCGAATTTCAATTCTTTTCGGACTGCGTACTTGAAATAATTAAAAACGTCTTCCACGATGATGTCCTGTGCTTCAAAATCAATGGCATTCACACTGAACTGTTCAATTGTTTTACTTTTACTACGATTGGCAAGATCCACACTGGTCGTCTTTGTGGCTCCCCCAAGTGCAGCTGCAACAGAGAATGCTCCCGTATAAGAGAACGTATTTAAAACGGTCTTTCCTTTTGCGTATGTTTCCCTTATCGTTTTTCGCACTTCTCGCTGATCTAAGAAGATACCGACCATCGCCCCATCATTTAAATAAACCGCAAAATTCATGCCATTTTCTTTTACAAGTAAAGGGGCAGGTGCCTCTTGTCCAGAAATGAAATCATTATCATCTACATACATGCCTTTAGAAGCAAATCGTTTCTTCTCGTATAAACCTTTTACGTTAACTTGTTTTCTAAGAGCCTCAATAATAAGGTCCTTAAACTGATAAATCCCTTCGCTATACCAACTGATTACATAGTAGTCTTCGAAGAAATCTATCGAAAATCCACCAATTCCATCTCCCTCTCCATTGAATACGCGAAAAGCCGTTGTATTTGGATCATTAAATAGAATGGTACGGTGAGCAATCGCTTTTGCTAACTTGGATTCGAAAAACCCCTGGTTAAACTCTTCCTGTTGATTTCGGCTTAAAATCCACCCTCTCCCTTTGTTCTGTACTCCATAATAACCTTTTGCAAAAAAACGATTGTTTTCATCAACTAGTTCAATTATGGATCCTTCCTTTACCAAATCTTTGCTATTTTGAATCGACTCTTCAAGTACTAGTGGATATCCTGATTTCAGGTTCTTTATAAAAGCAGGTTTCACTTTAAGTTGGATATGTTGTTTCATGTCATCACCCATTCAAGTATTTTTCTTTATTCTACATGTGTTTTCATTCGATGTGGAGAATTGAATGTTCTCCTAACTTTTTCATTCACTTTGGAAAACGGTACTAATATCCTTCTTTTAGAAATATAAATAACTGTATGCTCGTATTTTCTGTGGAAGGAGCTTTGGAAGAATGGCAATAAAACCACCTCAACTACGGCCAGGTGATACCATTGGAATTGTTACATTAGGAAGCCCGCTCGAAGCATCCGTCATCAATGAAGGCATTACTACGTTAGAAAACATGGGGTTTAACGTCATTATTGGAGATTCTGTTTATTTATCGCGTGGATTTCTTGCAGGCACACCTCAAGAAAGAGCGGCAGATTTGATGAGTATGTTCGAAAACCCTACTGTTAAATTGATCTTACCTACCAGAGGTGGAGTCGGCGTTGCAGGCATTTTGCCATACCTTGATTTCTCAGTCATCCGTTCAAATCCTAAACTCATTTCTGGATATAGTGACATTACAGTATTACTCAATGTTCTGTACGAATATGCTGAATTAATTACCTTGCATAGTTTACTGCTTCTCGATTTCAATTTAAGTACACCCGCATACAATTTCAATCAATTTTTCGGAGCAACTTCTGCAAGAACAGTACCTTGGGTAATTAACAATCCACCAGAAATGCCTCTTATTAGTAGAGTGCCCGGCAACGTCACGGGACCAATTGTCGGGGGAAATCTCACCTCATTTGTCGATACACTAGGAACTCCTTATGAAGTGAATACCCAGGGAAGAATCCTATTATTAGAGGACACACATGAACCGATAAACACCGTTTATCGCTATTTAAATGCGCTTAGTCTCGCTGGAAAATTTAACGATTGCATCGGAATCATTATGGGTGAATGTACAAATTGCGCACCGGCGTATGGAGTGACTTACGATCAATTAATCGAAGAATTCCTTGTTCCTCTTGGGAAACCTGTGATAAGTAATTTTGCATCAGGTCATGGCTCATTTAAAGCTGCAGTACCTATTGGTGCAACTGTGAATATGAATACTGAACCATTGGCGATCACCGTAACGGAGTCGACCGTAAGCCCGTGAGTGGGTGATCATTCACATACAAAAAACCGATTGCACAAACAGCAATCGGTTTTAATATGTCCTTATTTCTTCAATAAAGAATTCCATTCGTTTTCAAGCCATTTATCAAATTCCGCACCTTTTTCACCTTCGTAGGCATCATACACATCGAGTCTCATTTTCTTGAATTTCTCTTTAAACTCTTCATAAGAATGCCCTGCAGGTAAACTCTTTTTAATGCGCAATAAAATTTTCGACGTCCCTTTAATGATGTCAAACTTTGTTTGAGTTGGTTGTTGAACATCCTCGCCCATTGCTTTAAGCTGACGATAAGCTGCCTCCTGAACCTTGAACACAGGGTCCTTTGTCATTCTGTTCGTCAAAACATCAACAATTTTACTATGCTTATGCTGACCTAATTCTTCTACTGCATCAAAGCGTGCTCTCCAACTAGAAGTACGATTCGCTTCTTTTTTTAGTTCCTCATAATTTTCCGGTAAGTCATTTAACGATTCTTGTTTTGTCATATATACCATTCTCCTTCTACCTGGATTAGTATGTTCTTACTATTTCCTATTGTGTAAATCCTAAACTCCATTGCATTGGCAATCTGGTTGTTCCATACATCTAACAGTTGTTGATAAAGTTATGAACTAAACTCTTTGTTGAAGAATTCAAATCCATTTCCTCTTTCGACCCACAGAAACCGCACATAACATATACATTCACTACCATCCGACCGCTTCATGGTGATTAAAATAAGAACTACTAATTAACCATGGTTAGTATCATTATACCAAGCTTTCAAAGCTTATCCTCATCAAATTGTGTTTTATTTATTCTCTTTTTTAATAAGTTGAAGAAATAATAAAAAACTCCGAAGAAAATACCTCGGAGTTCTTTAACTGCTGATGATTTCTTTTAGTTGGGACCATTCCGTAATTCGAGGGATCTTTAAGTGTTGGTTATAGGACTGATTCTTCACATATACCTTCAATGAATCACTGGATAATGTATCCAAAACATCCGGTTTGTCATCAAAATAGTAATCTAATTGTAACGCTTGAATTATTTTCACTTTTTCCTGGTCTTTCATGCCACAGAAGAAGTGTCCTTCTGTTACTGGAAACCCTTGTTCCATCAACCACTTTTTCGTACGTTCCCCATGTTCACTCGCTCGCGCAGTTATATAGTAAATTTCGTGACCTTGCACATCTAATTCCTGTAATGTTTCCACTGCCCCCGGATAAGGAGGACAAGCCGTAAAATAAATTTCTTCCAACGAGCTATTCCACATCGTTGATCCTTGCTCGTCCGTGAGCCCGAATGCCTCATGAATCTCCACTTTTTTTATTTCATGAAATATATCAATTGGGACATTTTGTTTTAAATTCTTATTGTAAATATGAAAAGCATATTCTCTTAAATTGATGAGAGTATCATCGATATCAAAACCAAATTTCATTGTATTCTCCTTCAAAAGTTCATTCGTTTTTGTAACTAGGGTAGCCAACAAACTTGAAATCTTTTCCTATTTTCACGATATCGGTATCCAGTAACTCCACCGCATCACTCATCTTGTCAATACCTGACCCTTCTAAGAATGTAGGGGCAAATTGCCCTCCAATTAACTTAGGTGCAATATACAGAACAACTTTGTCGATTAATTCATTTTCCAAGAATGCAGCATTAATAGAACCGCCCCCTTCGATTAATAAAGATGAAATTAATTTTTCACCTAACATTTGCACGACTTCTTTTGGATTGACATTTTTCTCTCCAGATGTATGGAAAATAGAAATTCCTGATTGCTCCAGTATCGCTTTCTTTTCTTGATCATAATGTTGACTCGTGAAAATCCAGGTTTCAGCTAATTTATCAATGACGACCTTTGAATCGATTGGAGTTTTCAACGAAGAATCCAGGACGACACGAATTGGGTTACGACCATTCGGTATTCTGGTCGTCAACTCTGGATCGTCCGCAATTACGGTGTTGACACCAACAAGAATTGCCATATTTTCATTGCGCAAACAGTGAACATCATATCGTGCTTCTTCAGATGTAATCCATTTGCTATGTGAAGTGTGTGTCGCAATCTTTCCGTCCAACGTAATACCTGATTTCAACGTGACAAATGGCTTGTTTTCGACAATGAACTTATTAAATACTTCATTCATTTTTCGAGACGTTTCTCCATGAACGCCCAAAATCACTTCAATTCCTGCATCTTCTAGAATCTTAACTCCATTGCCTGCAACAATTGGATTTGGATCAAGCGTGGCAATCACTACTTTCTTTATTCCCGCTTCAACAATCGCTACAGCGCAAGGTCCAGTTCTTCCATGATGCGAACAAGGTTCCAGCGAGACATAAATCGTACCACCTTTTGCTTTTTCACCCGCCATACGAATTGCATGAATTTCTGCGTGTGGTTCCCCGGCTTTTAAATGAGTCCCTATGCCAACAATACGGTTATCGTTGACAATGACCGAACCCACTAGAGGATTCGGTTCTGTCTGACCTTTCATCGCTTGTGCATTTTTGATGGCCAAGTCCATATAAAACTCATGATTCGTCATCAGGTTTGACCTCTTCATTCTCTAGATGTCCAGAACGTTTAATTTTCGTCTGTAAATAACCTTCATTGAATTCGGAAATATCCCCCCACAAAGGAGTTCTTCCAGAAATAGGAAGTCCGGCATTCATTAGTGCATCCAGTTTTTTAGGATTGTTTGTCATTAGTGTTACAGGCTTTGTACGCAATTCCTTCAGCACTTGTATAGCGTCATCATAATTCCGTGAGTCATCCACAAACCCAAGTTTTTCATTTGCTTCAACTGTGTCGTAACCATTTTCTTGGAGTATATAGGCCATTGCTTTACTGAATAGACCAATACCTCTTCCTTCATGATTAGCTAGGTAGAATAAAGCACCCACTCCATGATCAACAATCATTTGCATGGATTGTTTAAGCTGATAACCACAATCACATCGTTTACTTCCAAAAATATCTCCAGTGTGACAGATGGAGTGCATTCTAATAAGTGCATCTTCTTCTTGTTCAAAGTCTCCATAAACGAGAACACTCGATTGTTGATACTCAGCTAGATTTGCAGAAGACAAGTTATCGATAATTTGTTGAATATTTTCATTTTTTTCTTTCGTATTTAACCAGCAATACCATTGAAAAATAACGGTTTCCCCATAAAGGTTCACTGGCAGTCGAATTGGACCGACCAAATAGATATATCCTTCTTTTGAATCAATACATTTAATTTTATCCTTTAAAACAGATAGGGCTTCTTTTGGAACCGTCTGTAATTCACTCATATAAATTTCTCCTTCTAATAAAATCGTATTTGAACGAAAGAAAAGCCTAACACCAATAGGTAACCTTTCGTTTGTTGGTTACTTTATGTAAGTAATTATGCTTTAGTAACTAACGAATGTCAAGTACGCCAAGCTATTATGTTTTATTATACCTGAAATTCAAAAAGCGAATCCCCTTTAACCAAGGAATTCGCTCTATGTTATACCTCAATTATTATGGGAAGAATCATTGGTCTTCTTTTTGTTTGAGCAAATAAATATTTCCCAACTGAATCCTTTATGCTTTGTTTTTGGACATGGCGTTGGTTACTATTCGCCCTTTGTAAGTTAGTAATCGTTGTGACAACAATCCGATCGACTTCTTTCAGTAGTTCTTCTGCATCGCGAGCATATACAAACCCGCGAGATATGGTATCGGGTCCAGAAATAATTTTTCCATCGGCTTTATTGAGCGTGATAACGATCACTAGCATCCCATCTTCAGAAAGTAGTTTACGATCTCGCATCACAATATTTCCGACATCTCCGATACCAATGCCATCCACGAAAATATGGCCAGCTTGTACTTTCCTCGTCTGACGAGCTATCTTATTGTTAATATCTACAACGTCACCATTGTTAATAATGAATATGTTTTCTTTTTCAACTCCAACTGATTCCGCTAGAAATTGGTGCTGACGCAACATCCGAAACTCACCATGTATCGGAATGAAATATTTCGGTTTCATCAACGTTAGCATAAGTTTTAGTTCTTCCTGACAAGCATGTCCAGACACATGCATGCCAGTCACGCTCCCAGATCCATAAACGACATCGGCACCAAGTTGGTATAAATTATCAATAATTCGAGCGACACTCTTTTCATTCCCTGGTATTGGTGAAGATGCAAAGATGACGGTGTCTTCCGGGTTGATTTCTGCCGAACGGTAGCTACCAGTGGATAATCGAGAGAGTGCTGCCATAGGTTCTCCTTGACTTCCTGTGCAGAGAATCGCAACATTTTCAGGATTCATGCGTCTGACATCATTTGCATCAATTATCATACCTTCAGGCACATCCAAATAACCTAGTTCCGCAGCAACCGAAACCACATTCACCATACTGCGTCCAAGCAAAGCTAGCTTGCGATTTGTTTTTTTTGCAGCATCTACTACTTGCTGTACACGATGAACATTGGAAGCGAAGGTTGAGATAAATACTTTTCGATTGGCTCTCCGGAATGCTTCTTCAATCAGTCCGCCAATTCTTTTTTCTGATGGATTAAATCCAGGGCGCTCCGCATTAGTACTTTCCGATAACAAAACTAATACTCCGTCAGTCCCGATTTGAGCCATTTTATGAATATCAGGATAATCATTATTTACGGGAGTTAAATCAAACTTGAAGTCACCTGTATGAACGACTGTACCTTCAGGTGTATGGAATGCAATCCCTAAACAATCGGGAATACTATGGTTTGTTCTAAAAAAGGTTACTCTTACTTGTCCAAATTCTAAATCTGAATCAGAATTAATTGTAACCAGTTTGGTTTGTCTAATAAGTCCATGTTCTTTTAATTTAAGCTCAATTAATCCATTCGTGAACCTGGTTGCATAAATTGGCAGATTTAATTGCTTTAATAGATAGGGAATGCCCCCAATATGATCTTCATGTCCATGGGTAACAATCAAGGCTTTGATCTTTTCTTGATTATCCTTTAAGTATGAAATATCTTGGATAATCAAGTCGATTCCTAATTGACTTTCATCTGGAAACTTGGAACCACAATCAATCACAAAGATATCTTCTTCATATTGTATGACATACATATTTTTTCCGATTTCGTTGATGCCACCCAAAGCAAATATTGATAATGCATTTTCTGATGTGCTCAAAATTTAGAAACCTCCCACTTTCGATTACTAAGCAGAGTATTCCCTTTTTAAAATTTTTTATGTGTTTTTGCTGTCTAAATTAGGAATTCAAATTTTTTCAGGAAAAAACATGGCTCTATCAAAAAAGAGTTGGACCATTACTGGCACCAACTCTTCCTTCAATAGATGATATGCTTATGCTTTTCTTTTATTGTCTACGCGTTTTTCCGATTCCGCTACAATAACTGCACAAGCTGCATCGCCTGTTATATTAACTGCCGTTCTAGCCATATCAAGTAAACGATCAATCCCGATGATTAGTGCAATTCCTTCAACAGGTAGGTTTACTGAACTCAAAACCATCGCAAGCATTATCAGCCCCACGCCAGGGACACCAGCTGTACCCACACTCGCCAGTACAGCTGTCAAGACGACAATCAATAACGCGGTCCAAGTTAATTCAACGTCGTACACTTGAGCAATAAACACGGTAGCCACACCTTGCATGATGGCTGTACCATCCATATTAATAGTGGCACCCAGTGGTTGCACAAAGCTCGAAATCTCTTTCGGTACTCCTAGGTTTTTTTGTGCCACACTCATTGATACTGGCAGTGTTGCATTACTGCTAGACGTACTGAAAGCAACGCTCATAGCAGGTGCAAAACCTTTAAAGAATTGAATTGGATTTCGTTTTGCCAAGATCAAAATCGATGAACCATACGTGACAATTGCATGAACGACCAGTGCCAACAATACAACAATCATATAAAGACCCATGGCCTTTATTGCATCAAATCCTTGCTTACCTATGGCAGATGCAAGAAGTGCAAAGGTTCCGTATGGAGCAAATTTCATCACAAGATTTACAAGGAACATCATAATATCGTTTCCTTGTTCAAGAACTTCTTGCACTCTGGATACTTTTGAGCCAAGCATTGTCAGTGCAAAACCAATAAATATCGCAAATACGATGATTTGCAACATATTCGCTTCAGCAAATGATTGTATTGGATTTGTGGGAATAATGTTCATCAAAGTATCTGAAATGGGTGGTGCTTCCTCGCTGGTATATTCTAATCCTTCTGTATTGAATGTGCCGGCATTTCCTGGTTCAAAAAGAAAGGCCAGTCCCAGTCCAATTACGATGGCAGCCGCAGTGGTAACTAAAAAATACAACACCGTTTTCAATCCAATACGCCCTAATTTTTTGGGATCCCCCAGACCCGCAGTACCTAACGCAATCGAAATGAAAACAATCGGTACAACAAGCATTGTGATTAGATTAATAAATATTTTCCCAACAGGGGTAAAAACATATGTATCTAATGGCGGAAATGCATCCGGTGCAAATACGTTAATCAGGATTCCTGTTACCGCTCCTAACACTAGCGCAATAATAATTTTAACTGACAAGTTCATATAATAATCCCTCTTTCTAACGACACTAGCGAACAGAAACTCATTATTGATTATTCTCAAGTTGCTTTTCATAGATGACGTCATCATAAATTAAACTTAATAAATTACTATTTACAAAAATTTAAGAAGATAAACCTTTCTTACATATGAAAACAATACATAAACCACAATATCACAGAAATAGGATGATATTGTGGTTTATGTATCGGTAATTATCCCTCTTCTCTTTTGATATAAAGTTCTATAGCCAAGCCTCTTCATTTACATCAAAATTCTTTTCAGCCCAGGAGATTGCCTCCTCAATTGTTTCAAGCTGATGGTCATCTTGAATAGTCCAGTCTTGATCACACATAAATAAATAGTATCCATTTTCATCATCATACTTCGCTATCGCTAGCGCAGTAATTGATATTTCAAGCGTGGAACCATCTTTTTCTTCAAAAAACATGAGACCCAATTTTTGATTCGCATCATTTCGGGTATATTTTATTACCTTAGCGCCTTCCAATTCATTCGGTACATTCATCATATATCCGACCTCTTTTCATTAATTTTGACTAGCAGCAAATCACACTACTGTTTTATTCTTCAATCCATTGTATTTATTTTAACTTAGATTCCATTAAATATAAAAGCAGATACCTCATAAATGGTATCTGCTTATTAAAGTTCAAACCTTATCGAAGCAATCAGTGGTGGTGTTGATGATTCTTTTTCACTTCTGAAATATCGGATTGACTGTAACTTCCCTCATCTTCGTTACCGGTGGTTTGAGCAAGGAGCTCTTTCACCTCATTGTAAGTCAGACCCGATTGTGCATTATTTCTTTTAACCTCATCAATATTTGTTCCAGATACCGTATAGACCTCATTAGTTTCCTGATTGTTTTCCAAAGAATACACCTCCATTAATACTCCCTATTATGCGCCGTTACTTCTTTTTTATTAGATGAAAGAAAAAACTTCCACGTTCAGTTGAACAGCACGGGTAATCTCATTGTCCTAAAACGGAAAGAAATCACATATTCCTAAATACTTCGGCATCCGTAGTTAATTTTCAGAATTATCTGCCATTATGAATCATAGGATTATAGGGCTAGTTTTTTATCAGACTTCCCTATCAATGGGATATAAGATTAATAATTTCAAAACACAAGAGTCACAAAGGGGGAAAAACATGAGGAAAAATCTATTCGCTTTATTAAGCTTTTTACTCGTATTCTCGGTAATACTGGCCGGCTGTTCAGAAAAAGCGCCGGAGGAAACGAAGTCACGACTGGATGTCATCAAGGAACGAGGTAAGTTGATTGGCGGCGTTAACGCTGACATTCCCGGCTTCGGTTATGTTGAATCGGATGGAAGCTATTCCGGTATGGATGTCGATATTACAAGAGCCGTTGCAGCTGCCGTCTTTGGCGATCCGAACGCAGTAGACTTCAGACCTTTATCGGCAGAAGAACGTTTCATAGCCGTACAAACAGGTGAAGTGGATTTATTGGCAAGAAATACGACGCATACCACGTCGCGCGACGCTTCTGTCGGTCTAGCGTTCTCTCCGGTAACATTTTATGACGGGCAAGGGATGATGGTCCGAAAAGAAAGCGGCATCAAGACTTTAGCTGACCTGGAAGGTACGCGTATTTCCGTTGAATCCGGCACTACCACGGAATTGAACCTTGCCGATCAAATGCGTAAACTGGGCATCAGTTATGAACCTGTTGTATTTGATAACCAGGATGCTGCCGTAGCTGCATATGAACAAGGGAGTGTGGATGCTTATACAACCGACCGCTCCGGACTTGTATCCAGACGGTCTACATTATCCAATCCAGATGAACATATAATTCTGACAGATGTCATTTCCAAGGAACCCCTTGCTCCTTCCGTAAAAGATGGGGACTCCAAATGGCAAGATATTGTGTCTTGGTCCATAAACGCTTTGATTCAGGCTGAAGAATATGGAATTACTCAAGAAAACGTGGATACATTCCTAGAAAGTGATGATCCCGAAGTTCGCCGTTTCCTTGGCGTCGAAGGGGATTTGGGTGAGCAGCTTGGATTGTCTAGCGATTTCGTTTATCAAGTGATCAAAGGAGTCGGCAACTATGGTGAAATCTACGATCGTCACCTTGGCCCGGACACTGTTTTTGATTTGGAGCGCGGACTGAACAGCCTTTGGACAGACGGAGGCTTATTGTATTCACCGCCTTTCCGCTAGCAGTATTTTTAAAATGCATTTAATAGTTATAGGCCTGCAACCCTTGTCAAACCAGGAGCAGGCCTATTATTTTCAGTAAAATTTATTGTGAGGTGAAAAATGCATGGATAAGCGTACATCTTTGACATCCACTCCGTTTTGGAGAGATAAACGGGTCATCCCTATTATTCTTCAGATTATTTTTGCCATTACCATCATTCTTGCCGGGTTTTTCTTTTTTAACAACGCCCTCAATAGCATGAGGCAAATCGGCCTAAATTTCGGATTCGATTTTTTAGGAAAGATGGCTTCATTTGATATCGGTGATAAATTGATTGAATTTTCTTCAACGGATACTTATGGCAAAGCATTCCTTGTAGGTATACTGAACACGATTAGAGTGGCATTCATCGGGATTATCCTGGCAACGATACTGGGATTTCTTGTGGGCATTTGCCGCTTGTCAAACAACTGGCTGGCAAGGACCGTAGCAACTGTATATGTGGAAATTTTCCGTAACACCCCTCTTCTGGTCCAGATTTTCATTTGGTTCTATGCTGTATTCCTGAGCTTCCCCATTATTGAAAAGAGTCTTAATGTATTCGGGTTGGTGTTTTTCAGCAATAGAGGGACGGTCATTCCATGGTTCAGCTTGACTGCCTCTTCAACTGTTTGGTTCATCAGCTTCATCGCAGGTCTCATTCTTTCGTTTTTGGTATGGAAACAGCGAGTCAAGCTACAAGTCGAAAGCGGAAAAAGAAAATATCCTCTTCTCTGGTCTGGCTCTGCGATTCTCTTCTCTTTAGTTATCGCCTGGTTCATTACATTCGAGACTCCACTACGTTTGAGTATTCCGGAAATTGCGGGCAGAGGTTTTGAAGGCGGTTATACCATCGGTCCAGGATTCTGCGCACTTTTGGTCGCTCTCGTCATGTACACCGCTTCGTATATTGCTGAAATCGTCCGTGGCGGAATACTAGCAGTCTCGAAAGGACAAGTAGAAGCAGCAAAAGCATTGGGGCTGAAGAGTTCAACCATTTTGAGACTCATCATCCTCCCCCAGGCAATCCGAATTATCATTCCCCCCCTGACAAGCCAATATCTAAACCTGATTAAGAACTCAAGTCTGGCAGCCGCCGTTGCTTATCAGGAACTCGTGGGTGTCGGCATCACGGTGCTCAGCCAAACCGGAAAAAGTGTTGAAGTCATTTCAATCGTCATCTTGGTTTACTTAGCAATGAGCTTATTTACGTCACTTTTAATGAATATCTATAACAAATACTCACAACTGGTAGAGAGGTGAGCAATATGAAGAAGGATGAACGAAAGACAAAGGTACCCCAACTACCGGAATTTGAACCACTCAAAGCATCAATCGGGATTTCTGGCTGGCTGAAAAAGAATTTGTTCAGCAGCTGGCTAAATTCGATTCTCACGCTCTTTTTTGCCGCTATCACAGGTTTTATTGTCATCGGTTCATTTGAATGGATTTTCTTTAAAGCCGAATGGCATGTTATTTCCGCGAATTTCAAGTTATTTGTGGTAGGTCAGTATCCCCAAGCTGAGTTGTGGAGAATTTGGATTGGCCTAACCATTATTTCAGCACTGCTCGGTCTTTCATGGGGAATCTGGAAGGGAACTATGGGGCACCTGTCGATGGCGATAGGCGGTATCTATTTCATTTTGTGTTGCTTGCCTTTCGTCATGACGGAAACCCGTATTTGGTTGCTAGCCAACCTTATTGTAATTATAAGTGCATTTTTAACTGGAAGAAAATATTCAAAGTTAAGAAAGCCCACTCTCACCGGATGGTTCCTGATGTTCCCCGTCATCATTTTCCTATTGAATGGGTTTGGCCTATTCAACCATGTAGGCACGAACTTATGGGGCGGTTTTCTATTGACGCTCTTGATTGCCATCACCGCCATCGTGTGTTCATTTCCCTTGGGTGTCCTGTTGGCATTAGGGAGAAGGAGTAAACTCCCTGTGATTCGTTGGTTTAGTATCGGCTATATCGAATTGATCAGGGGCGTCCCGTTAATCACGATTTTGTTTGTTGCCCAGCTGATGTTGCCGCTCTTCATGGGGCATGGAATCGAAATCGATAATGTGGTCAGGGCGATGGTAGGGTTCACGCTATTTACCGCAGCATATTTGGCTGAGAATATTCGCGGAGGATTGCAATCCATCCCACGCGGTCAATTTGAAGCAGCAGAAGCCCTTGGACTGAATGCTACATTCAAGATGACTTTCATTATCCTTCCGCAGGCGTTGCGTGCCGTCATTCCTGCAATGGTTGGAAACTTCATCGGGATATTCAAGGATACATCACTCGTTGCCATTGTGGGCTTAACGGATATTCTCGGAATGGGGAAAAATATCATATCCAATCCGGAATTTCTCGGGACTCAGATGGAAGTATTTATATTCGTCGCTCTTGTCTTCCTTATCTTCTGTAATATGATGTCCTACGCGAGTCGCAGACTTGAAAAATCTCTAGGAGTAGGTAAACGATAATTTTATAACCCAAGGAGGAGCATATATGTTAAAGGACTTCGACGCAGAGTTACCTCTTGAACAAAGAGAGAATATTGTTGTATGCACCAATCTAAATAAATGGTTCGGTAAGCTTCATGTATTAAAAGATGTTTCCTTGAATGTAAAACAAGGTGAAGTCGTGGTTATTTTAGGTCCTTCTGGTTCTGGGAAATCTACGTTCATACGAACTGTTAATGGGTTAGAAGAAATTCAAAAAGGCACAATAACTGTTGATGGGATACCTTTGTCCAATGATGTTTCGGAAATCGAAGCCATTCGGAAAGAAACCGGAATGGTCTTTCAATCCTTCAACCTGTTTCCTCATATGACGATTTTGAAAAACATTACATTAGCACCTATTTGGGTACGGAAATGGCCAAAAGCCAAGGCAGAAAAAATCGCTTTGGAACTACTAGAACGGGTAGGAATTCCCGAGCAAGCCCATAAATATCCGGGACAGCTATCCGGTGGACAACAACAAAGGGTGGCAATTGCCAGAGCATTGGCCATGCAACCTAAAATCATGTTATTTGATGAACCAACGTCAGCTTTAGACCCTGAAATGATAAAAGAAGTTTTGGATGTTATCAAAACGTTAGCCGGATCTGGAATAACCATGATGGTTGTTACACATGAGATGAACTTTGCTCGAGAAGTGGCTGATCGTATTGTACTCTTTGATTTTGGTGAAATTATTGAAATTGGGACTCCTAGTGAATTATTTGATCATCCAAAGCATGAAAGGACAAAACTGTTCCTTTCCCAGATTTTATAGTGTAGTCATTCGGCCAAAAATTCGAAAACCCTCCAACTATCTGGAGGGTTTTCCTTTGACCATGACAATTACAGCTGTTTTCTGTTTTGATCTTTATTGTTGTTATCTTTGCTCGCACTGTCTGCTCTTCTAAATTCCTTATCGTACAAGACTTCTTGAGTAGCACTTAGACCATTACTTTTAGTCGTCATTTTTTCGTGAGGTTCTCGTTTTGGATCCATTTTCGGACCTCCTTTCTAAATGAAAACTTTTTTCCTTGCACAATTAGTTTTCAATGATTTATCTTTTTTATACTCGCTGGTGAAAAACAAAAAAATTACTTACTTCATTTTACTCATTAAGTGTTGTGCCGCTATTCTGGGAGAATCTGCTTGGCTGATTGCCGATATAATCGCAACGCCATCTGCTCCATGATGGATGACAATTTTCACACTTGTCGAAGAAATCCCTCCAATTCCCACAATAGGTATAGTTATACCAGCATTACGTATTTTCCTTATGAGTTCGGGACCTTGTACTTGTCTTGTATCCAGCTTCGTCGTTGTATGATACATAGGTCCAACACCTAAATAATCTGCTCCTTTAGCAACAGCAACTTCTGCTTCTTCTACCGTATGTGCAGATACACCTAGAATTTTATTACCGATCATTTTCCTAACAACTTCGATTGATCTATCCTCTTGACCAATATGGACACCGTCCGCATCTAATTCCATTGCCAACCCCACATCATCATTAACGATAAATGGAATGCTATATTCACGGCAAATCTTTTGTAAGTCCTTTGCTAATTCTCGCTTTTCCAAGTCACCCAAACAACCAATACCCTTTTCCCGGAATTGAAAAAGAGTAACTCCACCCTGTATTGCTTCACGTAAGACATGACGGGGATCTCGTCCACAGTTTGGACTGCCCATTACAAAATATAATGGTAGTAAATCTCTTACTTTATGCATCTCGCATTCCCCTCTCTCTGTCTATAAGCCAAGTGGTTGGTTGGTCCATGACCAGATCCAATTCCTAAACCATCCTCTATCGCAGCTTGGATGAAGGATTTAGCCTTCTCTACAGCTTCATGAATAGACCTGCCTTTTGATAATTCTGCTGTAATGGCTGCAGCAAATGTACATCCTGTTCCATGCGTATGTTTTGTATTGATTCGCGGTCCATTAAATAAATGGTACGATTCACCATCAAACAGCAGATCTGTTACTTCATATCCCTGATCATGCCCGCCTTTTATCACAACATTTTTAGCTCCTAATTGAAAAATTGAATGTGCAGCCCTTTTTCTATCTTCCAGAGACACAATGCTATATCCCACTATTCGTTCCGCTTCTGGAATATTGGGTGTCATACAAAAAGCCAAGGGGATTAGCTGCTTTTTTAATGTTTCTACCGCTTCCTCCTCTAATAGGGAAGAACCACCTTTTGCAATCATTACTGGATCGACAACAACCTTGGTCCACTTTTCTTTCCTTATAGTGAACGCAACTGCTTCTATTAATTCACTATTAACGAGCATGCCTGTTTTTATGGCATTCGGAACTAAGTCTGATGCTACTGAATTTATTTGTTCGATAACCGCTTCAACTTTTATTGGGAATATCCCTTGTACACCTAATGTATTTTGGGCAGTTATCGCTGTAATGGCTGACATTCCATAAACATCAAGTTCTTGAAACGTCTTAATATCCGCTTGAATTCCCGCGCCTCCACCACTATCTGATCCTGCAATTGTCAATGCTTTAGCTATCGTCATTCATTTAACCCCCATAAGATTACTTAATAACAACATTCAACCTAGATAACGATGGTATAAGGTTCTAGCTTCAGCAATGTCTTTTGTTCCGTGTATTAAAACCCGGCCATCCTTGAAAATAACCAGGCGGTGATGATTGATTGAAAATGACAGTAAGTATAGATTTTGCGTGACCTTACCTCCTTGTGCCGAAAGGAGGTCAGCTAAACTATCTAAATTTCTATCCGCTGGTTTCGGTGGACGGATTTGAACGGTATCTCTTCCACATAACACGGCCGTTTTTGTTTGATTTGTAAAAGACAAATACGGGTACGATTGCTTTGGACCGCAAGATAAACAATTTTCTCTCTTCATTTTGTCGACGTTAATCGCCGTATGATGATTTTTCCAAAGATCGAAAGATACAAGTTTTCTCCTTAAAGAATGATAATCTTCCACCAAAACTTTTAATGCTTCTGAAACTTGATAGGAAACGACCATTTGAACTGCAGGGCTAATAATTCCGACGGTATCACACGTAATCCCTCCCATTGGTACAGACTCTAGCAAGCAATTTAAACAAGGGGACTTCCCAGGAAGAATCGTATAAGTAATCCCGTAACTTCCTACACACGCACCGTAAATCCAGGGAATTTCATGCTTCTGGGAAATGTCATTGATCATCATCCGTATATCAAAATTGTCGGTTGCATCTATGATTAAATCCACCTCATGAACGAGCATCTCTAGTTCCTCTGCAGAGACATCCATCACGTGAGACTCAATCTTCACTTCCGAATTAATCAGTGATAGACGTTCTTTCGCAGCAATCGCTTTTGGAATGCGTTGTTTTGCATCATTTTCGGTATACAGTTGCTGACGTTGGAGATTACTCCACTCCACATAATCACGATCAACAATCGTCAGTTTGCCCACACCTGCACGAGTTAGCGACTCAGCACTTCCTGTTCCAAGTGCACCAGCACCGATTATTAACACATGTTTCTTGCCAATTTTCGTTTGTCCTTCTAATCCCATCGGAACGAACAGCTCTTGTCGTGAATATCGTTCATTCAACTAATGCTCATTCCTTCCGTAGGGCTACTAGCTGTTGCATAGCGCTTTTTCGGAATACGACCCGCTTCAAACCCAAGTCTTCCTGCTTCAACGGCAAGCTTCATGGCCTTGGCCATTTTCACCGGATCATTTGCTCCTGACACCGCAGTATTCAGTAACACACCATCGGCACCTAATTCCATTGCAATGGCAACGTCGGAAGGCGTCCCAATCCCAGCATCAATGATTACTGGCACATTTGATTGCTCAATAATAAAGCTGAGGTTTAGGGGATTGATAATCCCTTGCCCAGAACCAATTGGGGAAGCACCTGGCATAATGGCATGACAGCCCAGTTCTTCTAGTCGTTTTGCGAGTAACACATCGTCAGACGTATAGGGGAGAACTACAAATCCTTCTTTCAACAGCTCTTCCGAAGCTTTTAATGTTTCAATTGGATCAGGTAGTAATGTTTTTTGACAGCCGATCACTTCAACCTTGATCATGTCGCATAGACCAGAAGCTTTAGCTAGTTTGGCAATCCGAACCGCTTCCGCTGCTGTCTTTGCTCCTGCCGTATTTGGAAGCAAGAAGTACTTGTTGAGATCTAGCTTTTCTAAAAAGTTAGGTTGACTTGGCTCAAATACATTCATTCTACGAACAGAGAACGTTAATATCTCTGTTCCCGAAACTTCTACCGCTTCTTGTTGAACATCAAAGTCTGGATATTTTCCAGTACCTAACAGTATTCTTGACGTAAATTCATATGATCCAATTTTCAACATCTTCATCCGCCTCCTACAAAATGGACTAATTCAACTCTATCCCCATCACAAATCTTGGTTCCTTGATGTGAATCTTTTTCCAATATTGTTTTGTTCCATTCAACGATAATAACCTTCTGTTCTAATTCGAAATGTTGCAATAGATGAGAAACGGTTTCCACCGTGTTCGGGATTTCTATTTTGTCTCCGTTTATCACTAATTCCATTTCATTCACCCCATTCTTAAACGAATTGCTTTGCAAAACGGTCTACACGAAAAGCTTCCAAATTCATGGCGGTTTGTTTTCCTTCAACCAAATCAGCAATGATCTCACCGGTTATTGGAGAGAGTAATATCCCATTTCTAAAATGACCTGTTGCGATAAATAATCCTTTATATGTTGGATGTTCCCCCAAGTATGGGTAACCATCCAGTGTTTGAGGACGTATACCAGCCCATGCCCGCTCCCATTCCGCTTCAATAATGGAAGGTACCAGTTTCTTTGCCTGCTCCATTAAAAAGGAAATTCCCTCAATCGTAACTTTTGGATTAAATGTTCTTGGTTTAACGGTTGCACCGACAACGATTCTTCCACCCTTTTTGGGAACAAGGTAGCATCCATGCGAAAATATCGTGCTCGACACTAATGGGCAATGAGACACAACAGAGAAACATTCTCCTTTCACAGGATAGGTGTCTAACTGTAAACCTGTTTCTGAAAGTAACTTCTTACTCCAAGCACCACCTGCCAAAATGACATTTTCACTTAAGAAATCACCTTCATTCGTCACAACACCCGTGACTTTTCCACACGTAAAGTGAAAATTATAAACCTCCATATGTTCCTTTATTTCTACACCCATTACTGCCGCTGACTTTAAAAACCCTAAAGTCAGCTGTGGGGCTTCTACTTGCCCGTCTTTCTCAACAAGCATTGCCCCTAAAACAGCTTGTGATATTGCAGGCTCTTTCCTTCTTACCTCTTCTCCTGTAAGCCACTCAGCTTGCTCTCCGCTTTGTCGCTGCGCTGTAATGACCCGCTTATAATCCTGTTGTTCCTGGTCGTTCAAGGCAACTTTTAACATGCCTTTATTCATGAGTTCAATATCCATTCCACTTGTTTCTTTTATTTCGTTTGCTAGTTTTGTAAACATCGATCTGCTTTCTTTAGCTAATTGAAAAAGTGGGCCCACTCCATCAAATTCAACCTGAGCCCCCAGCATTCCAGCAGCAGCTCCAGAGGATTTACTGGCAAGTCGATCCTTTTCCAACAAAAGGACCCTTCCCCCTCTTTTGGCAAGACTATAAGCAATAGAGCCTCCAATGACTCCACCACCTACCACGATGGCATCATACTGATAGTTCATCAAAAGCCTCCTTTAGTTTTTGGTTATATTCCTTTACTGCCTCTAACGGATTCTCTGCTTCTAATATTCCTGACATCACCGCAATCCCTTTGGCACCTGCTTTGATGACCTCCTGGACGTTCGACGGTTTTATTCCTCCTATCGCAAAAACCGGAATCGCAACTGAACTCGAAACAATTTTCAATTGATCCAATCCCTTTGCGTCTAATCCTGGCTTCGATTGGGTGGGGAAAACATGTCCGAAAATCACATAATCCGCTCCTTGTTGTTGTGCAAATTGAGCTTCATCAACTGAATGGATCGAACAACCAACTTTCAAACTAGGAAACTGATTTTTCACAATATCAGTAGATAAGGAATGGTATGCTAGTTGAACTCCTCCCACTTTTGAAACATAAGCCACATCTACTCGATCATTGATGATTATTTTAGATAGTGGAACATTATTGTCAAAAAGTAATCTCACTAACTCGTATATTTCTTTGGCTGTTTTTGTTTTTTCTCGAATGTGAATGGCATCGATATATGGATAGATTGAACCTATGATTTTTGCTAAACATTCTAGCTCCTGGTTGCCAGTTGATATGACATGTAGTTTTACATAATCCATACTCTCTATCTCCTAGGTATTATTATGTGTAACTTAGTACTTCTTTTTGGACTGACCATTTTTCTAATGTATGGGCCATTTCCCAAAATGAATATTCATATTGGCTACTTATGATGAAATGTTCTTTCATGCGTTCGCGGTCCTCTGCTGTTAGCTTTTCAGCAAGCGAGTCTAGTCTGTTAATTTGTTCTTCAACTTTCGCTCTAAACCATTCACCACCATATGCGGCAATCCATTCTTGATAAATCGGTTCTTCAGGTGTACATGTCTGAAGTCTCTCCCCGATTTCATAGTAAAGCCAGTAACATGGTAATATGGCTGCGATAATATCACCTAGATGCCCTTGATAGGCAGCACGATACATATGCGATGTATATGCATACGCGGTTGGAGATGGCTTGAAATTTGCCTGCTCTTTTTCTGTTATTCCGAGACGACGTGAAAAATTCTTGTGCAGCGATAATTCCGCTTCATATGTGGCTTGTGCATGAGCCGCCATCTTGCTTGTTGTTTCAAAATCGTTCGCTCTTGCTGCACCTAAAGCTTGGACTTTTGCAAAGTGAGACAAATAGTATGCATCCTGCATGACGTAATAACGGAAACACTCTAATGGTAATGTCCCGTCACCAATTCCTGTAACGAATGGATGATTGAAGCTTGCTTCCCAAATGTACTCTGACTCTTCTCTTAAAAGCCTTGAAAATGTCATGAAATAACCTCCACAATTATTATTTTCATCTCTAATCACATCGCTTCCCCTGATTTAGGGCAAATAAAAAACCACTCTCTTAAAAACACAAGAAAGTGGTTGTATTGGAAAAATAAGTAGAAACATACTGCTCCGCAACTCCACTTCCCTACGCTGGTATAAACCAGATCAGGTTCTAAGGGTCTTAAAGTATTACTTTAATCTCAACCTTTATAAACAAGTAAACGGTTTACATTTACTTATTGAAAGGTCCCCCTAGTGGAAGATATTACTATTCAGTTGTACATGCCCCATCATAACATGAATTGGTTTTGAAACAAGTATAATGAGTAAAAATTAATGCTTTTTTCTGTCTATTCCTCTTATTCTATTTCCTCTACGCACTTAATATGACTAAGTTAACCGGCAAAAATCATTTGCCGTATAGCCAAAAATAAAAAATGGCAAGATAGATTTTACGTTCATCCGTAGAAATATGAGGGCCTAGTTTAATATGTATATTACTTGGAATAGCTTGAAATGCTGGATGCAATGCGTATGGAAAGATGCCAAAACGATAAGATGCGGTTACTCGAGAATCCTCATCACGAATATCGATATCACCGGTCATATTTTTCGATTCGATTTTCCGCGAAAGTTTCTGATTATCGAGAAATAAAATACCTCTGTTTTTGAATACGCTATTTAGCCATGGTTGGAAGTATACACCTATTATTTCATCTTGTTCATCCGTAATTGTCACTCGAAATTGCTTCCATTCATTTTTGACGGTAAAAGAAAAAATTCGGGAATGATTTAGCGACATAACCACTTGATTTCCGGTTCTCCTCCCAAAAAAAGAGAAGGCATTGAACAATTATGCTGTCCAATGCCCCCATTCATATCACAATCTAGGATCTACAGGGTCGG
>Ga0209013_10000793_pt1 | contig 28840 bp, 31 predicted proteins | sample Cruoilmetagenom2_FD_187291 | JGI IMG/M metagenome (GOLD analysis project Ga0209013, IMG submission 187291) | Oil polluted marine microbial communities from Coal Oil Point, Santa Barbara, California, USA - Sample 2 (SPAdes) (version 2) | ecosystem: Environmental > Aquatic > Marine > Oil seeps ...
TAGCCGCAGTATGCCATCCCATACGGGTTGAGGTTGGCTTTGACCAAGACAGGAACCGACCCCAATTCGGGTCAGCGTCGTTGACGCATCCAGCTTTAGCCACGGGATTTGCGGCGCAACGGAACGCACGCCGGGCAACACGTCCACCCGGGCACGCACATCGACAGTATCATTCTCGGAAAGTGTTCCGGAAGCCGCCGCCGGTGTCTCAGTTACCTGCGTGTCGGGTTCCGTCTGCGGCACCTGACCAAAACGCATTAAAACGATAGTCAACCCTAAGGCGGCGACACCCAGCGCCATACCGAGCGCCAGCATCGTCAACGGTCTCGGCCTGCCGCCCGTTGGCTGCGGCTCGTTTCGACCGCCGGATGTCGCGCCATCAGAGTTCGGATCGCCGTCACTGGATCCTTCGCTCACGTCCTGCTCCGTCGATAACTCGGATAAACCCAACCCAGTCTTTTCACGGCCCGGCCACAGGAACAAGTCGGTGTTCGTATTTATGTCCGCACACTTGCACGGGTTCAACCTCAGGCAGCTATCTCCGCATGCAGTGGTTGCGAACGGTCGAGCTCATAACGCTGTTGTGAGTGAGAAACCCGCTGCGCTTCAGCTCTAACAACCGCCCAGATCAACCGTTGGGGGGCAAATCCCCATTCAAGATTAAGTCGAAGGTTCGCAGCAGCAATCACGGCAGCATCTAAAAAGCTAAAGCCACGATCAAATAAGCGAGCCTTCAGACGCCGCGTCTGCAGCGCATCAATCAGACACCACAGCCTCAGTAAGGTGATTCCGCCCTCAGCGGCTTCTCCTTGATAGGTCTTCCAGAATGCACCTTCGATCAGACCGCGATCGGAGGCGTCTGCGCCTTCAAAGAATACCCTCGCACGTCCAGCTTCAACGACGGCACGCAGCGCAATCGTCATGTCGGAAGAGCGCACCAAAGGCACATCGCTTTGATCAAAGGAGATCGTCATCATGCATCCTTCCGAGTAGACGGCTCGAAAGCCTCATTGGATGGCTCCGCGAATACCGACCAGATCGAGCCGGTCAGCAAAATGATGTCCTTCGGCAGCTGCCCGGGCTGGGGCGCAACGAAGTCGACCTCGTGGCCGACGAGGCGACCGTTCGGGTTGATGACTTGATCGCTCCCGAACCGAATTTTCTGCCCTTCCGGCGTCTTAATCACACCGACGTTGAGCGACTGGTGAAACTTGATGATCCGCCCTTGCATGGAACTCTCCTGGGTCTGGGACGGCATACCGTTAATTCACGGAAGCCGTCGTTTGAACTTTCCCAAGAGTGCGCGAGATCTCCGCTCCGCGCTGTTCCGTAGGCAACACCACAAAAAAAAGGAACTCAAATATCTGAAAAGATACGGATTAATAGGCACATTAAAAAAATGCCCGTCGCGATCAATCGCGACGAGCTTGTTTCGTTGCACCGTTTTCAGGCATCATTGAAGATGCGCAAACCGCGTCCGTGCGGCCCTCAGGCGCCGCTTTGGTCTGATCCTTTGAACCGGCCTATTTACGAAAAAAGGCGTCCACCCGCATACCTGGCAACAGCGGCACGTCCCCTTCCAGCTCAATGGTGACTTCAAGAACTTCGACATCCGTTGGACGCCGCGCACCACGTTGCGTGATCTCGGGACGGGCCAGTGCTGGAGCCACCTTGGCGACCTTGCCCTCGAACTGCTTGCCCGGGTAGCTGATCGACTTCACGTAAGCCTTCTGCCCTACTTCAACCTTGGCGACGTCTATTTCGTCGACTTCAGCCGTCACCTGCAATCCACCCATGTCACCGATAACGACCAGTGGCTGCATCGGAGACGGCGCGACCATTTCGCCCGACTTGGCCCGTAGGATCAACACGCGACCGTTACGTGGTGCACGAACGCGTGTTTTGTCGAGAAGTGCTTCAGCGATGGCTACTTGCGCGCGCGCTTCGCTAACCGAGGCTTCGGCTGGTGTTGGCGCTGGCAAGTCAGGGTCCGCCTGGGCGCGGGCAACCTTAATCCGGGCTTTCCGCAGACGCTCGTCAGCCTGCTCCAAACGACGGCGGGAATTCCTCAGCGTCCGTTCCGTCACGGTTCCATTACGTCGCCCAGACAAAGCGTAATCAAGTTCGATCCGGGCCCCCGTCGACGCGCGCTCGGCCCGGTAGACCTCGTCCTCGGCCTTCCGGACATCCTTGCGGTCCTTACTCAGTTTGCGGTCATCACGCGTCTTCTCACGCACATCGGCCTGCGTCTCGGCAGCCGCCAGCCGCGCCCTCGCCTCGGCGTCATCAAGCTTCAACAGCAGCTCGTTCGCCTCAACCTCGTCGTTAAGGGAGATATAAACATCGGCCACCCGGCCAATGATCGCCGTGCCGATCTTGATCATGCCGCCCTTGGGTTCGACACGACCCGGAGCCGCGACCACCCACGGAGTTCCGGTATCTTCGTCTGCCGCCAGCGCGGGTTGCACACTGCCCAGGCCGGCCGGCGTGAGCATGTTAACACCAACCAACCCAATGGCGGTCAATGCGCAAAGGAATCGCTTCATTCTCATAGCTCCACAATCTCTCATCCGTTTATTCGGCGCCGTGCGCTGCCAGATTGTCGGCAAGCGTCGTGACTTGCTCAGCCAGTTTCGGGCGTTCGTCCGTTGAAATAGTGCCATCCTCGATGCGGATGATACGATCGGCGTACTTCAGAATGCGATGGTCGTGAGTGACAGCAAGCACCGCGCGACTTTTGTCTTTCGACACGTTTGCCATCAGCTGCATCACGGCCTGGCCGTTTTCGCTATCGAGCGCTGCCGTTGGCTCATCGGCCAGGATCACCGAGGGCGAACCCGCCAGCGCCCGGGCAATCGCGACACGTTGTTTCTCACCGCCCGAAAGTTTCGCTGGATAGGTGTCGACTCGGTGCGAAAGGCCAACCGCATCAAGCGCGCCCCTCGCCTTTGCAGGTGCATCGACTGGAAGCCGCCCACGCACATCAAGCGCCAGCATGACGTTTTCCATTGCCGTCAGCGTCGGGAACAAATTGTAGGACTGGAACACGAACCCAACATGGTGACGCCGGAGATCGGCCATGGCTTCTGGACTGAGCCCTTTGGTCGGCTTACCGGCAATCTTAAGATCACCGCTCGTCTGCCGCAGGATGCATCCTAGGATGGACAGAAGCGTCGTCTTTCCGCTTCCCGACGGGCCCATGAGCAGCGTCAGTTCGCCTGGGACAAGATCGAGTCCCACACCCTTCAGCACCTGAACCTCACCCGTCCCACTGCCGAACACCTTGACGATGTCATTGGCGATAAGCAGCGGCTCTGGTCTGTTCTCGCTGACTTCTACTTGGCTCATATCGTCCTTCCTCGAAACTCTCTAACTAGCCTAACCTAATGAGGAGACTAGATGAATCATCTTTGCGCTGCAGTTCCCGAGAGAACAGGGCACGCACGAAGCGCGCCCCTAAAAACTCACCTGCTGAACACACCCGCCGGATCAATCCGGATGACCTTGAAGATTGCTGATATCGCAGCCAGCATGCACATGCCGATCGTCACCACGAAAAGCAGCAGGGCCAGCCCGGGCGTCATGACCACATTCAGCGTCGTATCTTCGGCTAGCTTGAAGATCCCAAGCGTTAACGCCATCCCGAGAGCGTAACCAACAACCGCGCTAAACAGCGCCTGCAATAAGATGACTTGGATAATGTACCCCGATGAGGCGCCAAGCGCCCGCAACGTGGCAAATTCATTGAGATGGTCCTTGGTGCTGGCATAGAGCGTCTGCGCCACGATAACGATGCCGACTATAAGCGCCAACGCCGTCCCCGCGATCAGTCCCGAACCCGCCGCCGTATTAAACAGCCAGTAGTTGATGCTTCGGCTGCGGAACGTCTCTCGCTTGAGGACTTCGGCATCGGGCAGCCGCGCCTGAATCTCCTTTTGTACTTTTTCTTCATCCGCGCCCGGTTTGAGGCTGATAAGAGCATACGAACCCTGCCATTTTTTCGCCCCCAGCATGGTCTGCGCACGCCCCAGCGTCGTGAAGACGTAAGGCAGCGTGGTGAATGAACGGATCCCGTGGGTCACGGCACCAACATTCACAGTCATGCCGTTGATCTCAGCAGAGTCACCAAGACCCTCAACATCGAGGTCTCCGTAATAGGTCCGGTCAATTGCTACCGCTTTTGGCGCAGCGAGTTCCTCAACGCTGCCATCGACGACGTTCCAAGGCCTAAGACCACCAGTATTCCAGTCCGAGCCGACCAGCAGAACTGTCGTCGCACCGCCATTTCGCTTGCGCCAGCGGGCAAAACCCATCGACAACGTCTCGACGCTTTCAACACCAGGCACGGCCAGCACCGAATACCTCTCCCGGCCCGGCAGGAGCGATGGGAGATCGATACTCTTCGTCCCGATCGGAGCCACCCAAAGCTCGCCCTTGGTCTTATCGATGACCGCAGCGATGGTCCGTTCGATACCAAGGTAAATCCCTGACTGAAACGACAACAACACCACCGCGAAAACGATACCTATGAGCGTAACCACAAGGCTCAATCGATCATGAAAGAGGTTCCGGTAGGCCAGTTTTGGAGCCATCCGCAACCGCAGGGCTGCCTGTTTCGGCGCCGCGGCACCTGCTCCACCCGGAATTGCTTCACTGCTGCCCTGCATAGTCATTTACCTCTTCGTCGGTCTGGTAAGCCGGTTAAACATGCACAATCGGCAATGATTAAGCACTTCCTGAACACGTCTCGGCGCTTAGCATCTCTCTCACGCCTGGTATAACTTCAGCAAAACACCACACCAAGCTTACGCAAATTTGGTGTGGTGTTCTGGTTAGCGTCTCGGTTTTTGGTTACGAACCGCAAGGGATGGTGATCGTCAGACCCGCGCTGGGGATGAACTTTTTACATTCCAGCTCAACTGTATCGTCGTAATCATTCTCGTTTTCGACCTCTTCGGTCGCCACTTCGGTGCTGTCGGTCGTCCCGTTGATTGCCTTAACTTCGGTCACAGCCGGCAAGACAGAAACCTCACCGCTCTCATCTTCGAATTCCAGGGTATTAGTCCCAGCAATCGCGGAAGCTTTCACCGGTGCGAGCTTTATGACGTCGTTCTGCGTGGCGACCGCCGCAACTCTACGGACAGATGCCGACTTCCTCCGGCGTGCGGCAACCGCACGAGCCTTGGCGGCTTTCTTCGCTGCCAGGCGGCGCGCTGCAGCCTTCCTGACTGCTGCCCGGCGAGCTGCTGCCCGGCGAGCTGCGGCGCGCCGTGCGGCGGCTTTCTTTGCAGCGTAAGCCCGGTTGGTTCTGCGAGAGCGGCGATGGCCGTACGACGAACCACCGGAGTGTGATTTAGCAACGAACGAACCCAAAGGATGGCCAAACTGGAGGCGCTTGCCGCCGGCATGGGCCGGAGCCGTGAAAACTGCTGCGACTGCTACTAGAAGCGCTGCCAGTGTGAGGATTGTCTTTTTCATCGGTTCGTTCCTTCTCGAGATCTGCCTGTTAAATCTGTTTGCATGCGGCAGGTCTTCGCGACCTGTCTCGTTGCTTGAGAAGGAGAATGCCGCGTGTTCGCTGCACGCGCTGTAACGGGGGGAACTCGGAGGAAAAGAGTCTTTTTAGACCAAAACGCCTGAGAGCGGGCGAGCTAACAAGATGATGCCCTACTTGCCCTAATTTCATGCCGCTTGAGGAATACCGCTGCCGGGTGGGGAATTGACCGCCGTTACTTCCGAGAATCCGGGCAACTGCCCCACATAACCACATAAAATGTGGCCCAGAAGCAGATCCGCTGCCGTCGGTTAAGACTTCACCCTTGACAGCAGGGCGAGCCGGCATGCCAAAAGCCTGCACTTTATTAACGGGCGTCCGCGCCGCTCACAGTGGAAATGGGATTTAGAGTGATGGCTATTACCGCCGAGGCGATTACCGACAGCATGTTGGCCAGTATGAAGAATGCAGATCACGGCAATCGACCCTACCCACACTGGTTCTTGAGCTCCTGCCTTCCCGAGGATGCGATTGCGGCAACGCAAAACCTGCCGTTCGAGGCACCCGAATTAGAAGGCGTTTCGGGCAAACGCGAGCTGCACAACAAGACCCGCACCTATTTTGACGCGCCAAATATGGAGCGCTTCCCCGTCTGCAAGGCCCTCAACGAGGCCTTTCAGTCCGAACGGCTCACCAAGGCGATCGCGGATCACTTCAATACCGACATCAACGGCAGCTTCCTGCGCGTCGAGTACGCCCAAGACATCGAGGGTTTCTGGCTTGAGCCGCACACAGATCTTGGCGTTAAGCTGTTCACAATGCTGCTCTATATCTCGGATGGCCCGGGCCACTCCGAACTCGGCACCGACATCTACGACGCCGACAAGAGACATGTCGCCCGCTCGCCGTTTCAAGCGAACGGCGCCATGGTGTTTATTCCATCGAGTGTGACCTACCACGGCTTCGAGCCGCGCAACATCGAAGGCATCCGCAAATCGATCATCATCAATTACGTGACCAACGACTGGCGAGCGCGAGAACAGCTGCCGTTTTCAGACACTCCTATACGTCACTGATCCGGAGGCGCGCCAAAAGGCACGAGTGTCACTCAGGCGCGCCCTTCGCCGCGACGTCGTATCCCGATTTATTCAGAGCATCGAGCACACGCTCCAGATGCGCCCTGTCGCGCGTTTCGATAACGACGTGCAGTTCGGCCCCCTTCGCGGGCAAATCCGTGAAGACTCGCTGGTGATAAACCTCGACCACATTGGCCTCGGCTTTGGCGAGCACCGACGACACCGTCGCCAACTGCCCAGGCCGGTCCGGGATCTCGATTGAAAGCTGGGTCAGACAGCCCTGGCGAGCGAGTTCGCGGGTTAACACGCTCGCCAACAGCCGCGTATCGATATTGCCGCCGCATAAGGGTAGCCCAACCTTACGTCCCGCGAAACGCTCCGGTTCCGCGATAATCGCCGCTAATCCTGCCGCCCCGGCCCCCTCGACGACGGTCTTTTCAATGCCGATCAATAGGCTCACAGCCCGCTCCAGTTGCGGCTCGCTGACCAGCAGAATATCGTCGACATACTTCCGCACTAGCGGTGTCGTGATCTGTCCTGGCGATTTGACGGCAATGCCCTCAGCCAGTGTATCGCCGCGCATCGGCAAATCTGTTCCCCGAACCGCATTGTACATCGAAGGGTATAGCCGCGCCTGAACCCCCACCACCTCGATGTCGCGCTTGATTGCCTTCGCCGCAATCGCCATCCCGGAAATCAGCCCGCCGCCCCCAATCGGCACGATGAGCGCGTCGAGATCCGGAGCGGTACACAGCATTTCTGTGGCAACCGTGCCCTGTCCAGCGATCACCAGCGGATCATCGTAAGGATGGACGAAGGTCAACCCTTTCTCGCGTCCATAACCGAAGGCGAATTTAGCCGCTTCTTCAAGCTGCGTCCCTTTCAGGATCACTTGCGCCCCATGACCCCGTGTATTCTCCACCTTCACCGTCGGAGTCGGTTCAGGCATCACGATGAAAGCTGGAATACCGAGCCGTTGAGCGTGATAGGCGACTCCCTGAGCATGGTTGCCAGCAGACATCGCGATGACACCCTTGCGGCGCTCTGCATCGCTCAGCGCAAGTAACCGGTTGAGCGCACCGCGTTCCTTGAACGAGCCCGTAAATTGGAGATTCTCGCGCTTTAGCCAAATCTCCGCACCGAACAACTCAGACAACGTCCGGCTATGATCGCACTCCGTTCTTTCGACGGCATCCGCTATCCGCTCGCCAGCCGCCTGAATACATTGCAACGTCAGTTCACTCGCACCCGCGGCCGTTTCTACACTCTGGCCACCTTCTTTCACGCCTTCCAACGGCCTCTCCCATCCAGCCCGCTCCGTTCTCGTAAATCAGACAGCGGGACAACAAATCCTTTGCCCGGAATAACCCACCCTGGCTACAAAGCTCACAAATCACAAGCTGACCAACGCATTTCAAAGGAGACGATCAAGATGGCGAATGTTGCATTTATCGGATTGGGCGTCATGGGCTACCCGATGGCGGGACACCTGCTGAAAAAGGGTGGCCATGACCTCACCGTCTACAACCGCACTTTCGCCAAGGCCGAAGCCTGGGTTGCCGAGCACGGCGCCGGCCGCGCCGTCCGCACGCCCGCCGAGGCCGCTAGAGATGCCGACTTCGTCTTTTGTTGCGTTGGCAACGACGAAGACCTGCGCTCCGTCACGCTTGGAGAAAACGGCGGCTTTTCAGAAATGAAGGCCGATGCGATCTTCATCGACAACACGACCGCCTCCGCCAACATAGCCCGTGAACTCTCCGCCGCCGCGAACGCGAAGGGCTTCCATTTCATCGACGCCCCAGTGTCCGGCGGCCAAGCGGGCGCCGAAAATGGCATGCTCACTGTTATGTGCGGTGGCGATGAACAAATTTTCAAACGCGCCGAACCGGTTATCGCTTCGTACGCCCGGATGGTGAATTTGATCGGCCCCACTGGCGCCGGCCAACTCACCAAAATGGTCAATCAAATCGCCATCGCCGGCCTCGTTCAGGGGCTCTCCGAAGCCATTCACTTTGCGCAGAAAGCTGATCTCGATATCACCAAGGTGATGGATACGATCTCCAAAGGCGCGGCACAGTCCTGGCAGATGGAAAACCGCTGGCAGACCATGAAAGACGGCAAGTTCGACTACGGCTTCGCCGTCGATTGGATGCGCAAGGATCTTTCTATGTGCCTAGATGAAGCCCGCCGCAACACGGCAAGCTTGCCGGTTACCGCCGTCGTCGATCAGTTCTATTCGGAAATCCAGAAGATGGGCGGCAGCCGTTGGGATACTTCGAGCTTGATCGCCCGGCTCAATGCAGCTGACCGCAAGCTGAGTTGAGGATCCTAGCAAGGAATCCCCATCACCTCGCTCTATGCCCTACCGCTAGCTCTGGTTTTGATTGCCCTGGCGTTCCGCACAATTCACTATCGCCGGAGCAACCGGATCAGCGTTGGTGACGGCGGCGACCAGAAATTGCTTCAGCGGGGGCGCGTGCACGCCAATTGAGCAGAGTACGCACCGATGGCATTGATCGCGCTCGGGCTGGCTGAAAGCGTTTCAGCCCCGGCCCTCATCCTCCACGCCATAGGCCTGACACTTGTTACCGGCCGAGTGCTTCACGCCTATGGCATGTCCTAGTCACCACAGATAATGCCGCTCCGCGTGAGCGGCATTATCCTTACGATAACAGCGATCGGCGCCGGCAGCCTGGCGGCCGCCGTGATTTCGTTTCAACGCTTGGTGGCCTGATTGCCTTTAGTGCCCGCCAGCGCGAAATGCAGCGGTACAGCCGTCGTGTACTTGATTTGCTCTATGGCAAAAGCAGACGACACTTTTGCAATCTCGATCTTGGAGATCAGCTTCTTGTAAAAACGGTCGTAAGCCGCAATGTCCGGCACCACGACGCGCAGCAGGTAATCGATCTCACCCGACATCCGATAAAACTCGACGACCTCCGGGAAATCGATCACCGCTTCGTGGAAGCGCTCAAGCCATTCGTGTGAGTGCTGATCAGTCTTAACCTGCACAAAGACAGTCACACCCGCATTAACCCGCTCTGGGTCAAGAACCGCGACTTTACGCTGTATGACGCCGGCTTCTTCGAGCTTCTGTATGCGCCGCCAACACGGTGTGGTCGACAGACCTACTTCTTTGCCAATCTCCGCGACGGCCCTGGTTGCATCCTCCTGCAGGACCCGCAGTATCTTGATGTCCATTTCATCCAGCATGCCCCTTCCCTTTCACCAGCGGCTTCTGTGGGAGGTACCTCCTCTGGCCACCGTTCCTGTTTATGTTCGCTGATGCTGCAATAGCCCAGAATCTTCAGACATCATCAGCTCCAACGCCAGAGCAGCATTCTCTCACGGTCGGGGAAAAGAGAGCAGTTCGCAACTTCAAAATGTCCCATGCGGTCTTTTAGGTTCAGCAGACCACAGGTTGCTCAAGGCCTTCTCAGAATTGATTGAACCAGTTTCTTTAGTTCCGGCAACAATTCCATTTCAAACCAAAGGTTCTTGGAAATCCACGCATTATTTCGCCACGACGGGTGCGGCAGCGGCAGTAATCGTGGCAATGAATCCTTGGCCAGATAATCCCGCCACGCCGCCACGGTTTCAGTCAACGTACGCCGCTTGTCTGCACCCAGATGCCAGGCTTGCGCGTATTGCCCGACGAGTAGCACCAGCTCCAGGTTCGGCAATTCAGCCAACACCCTGGCACGCCAAGCTGCTGCGCATTCCCGTCTAGGCGGCAGATCCCCACCTTTTTTGTCGTAACCTGGAAAACAAAAGCCCATCGGGATAATGGCCACCTTTGCAGGTTCGTAGAAATCTTCCTCGCCGATCCCCATCCAATTCCGAAGCCTAACTCCGGAAGGATCCATGAACGGCTTTCCCGCGTGGTGCACCTTCAGCCCCGGCGCCTGTCCGAAAATGGCCAGCCTGGCCGAAGCGCGCGCTTGCAGCACGGGTCGGGGCTCATGGGGAAGGGGATCGCCATTTGGATTGTCGACGCAAATCCGGCAGGCCTTGATTTCGAAGAGAAGCTGCGACAGCAGATCCGCATCGCTATTTGGCTGAGGCTCCGGCGGCGCCATGCGGAACCTCCTCAGAGCTGAAGCTGCAGTCCATCCCGGGAGACAATCAACCGCGGGTCTTCAACCTCACTCGCACGCGCCAGCATTTCATCACTCATATGGGTCAAGACAATGCGCTTAGCAGAAACAGAGGCAAGCTTCTCGCGAAGCACGGACCATCGCATGTGGTAGCGCAGCTCCGTATCGAAACTAAAGCACTCATTGATGTGCAGATCGGTGCCCTCCGACAGATCCACCAATGCATCGACCCATTCCGTATCACCTGAGAAGCTGAGTGATTTCCCGTCGAACTCGAACCTCAATCCATAAGACGGCGCACCCGACGGATGACAGACTTCGACAGCAGAACATGACAAACCGCGCCAATCAAATGGTGCTGCGCTAACATGCTCGAAAAACTGCAATTGGAAGCTCAGATCACTGGCAGTGCTACCCGGGAACAACGCCTCGGCAGCCGTTCGGTAACGCGCCTCTATCCCGCGCGGCCCGACCACGACCAGCGGTCGTTCGCGTTTGACGACATGCTGTGCATGCAGCATCCACCACACCAGCCCAGCAAAATGATCACCATGCAGATGCGAAATGAAAATTACATCGACCTGTCCTGGGTCGAGCTCTTCCCGCACCATTCCAATCAGGCTGGTGGCGCCGCAATCGATGAGAAATGTCAAGTCACCTGCAGTAACGTGAAAACACGTTTGAAGACGACCGCCCGAGCCGAACGCGTCACCCGAGCCGACGATGGTCAGCTTCATTTTCTTTATCCTGTCCAAACCCCAAGGTAAGAAGGGTGCTGCCCGCAATCGAGAGCGTCTGTTCCCTGGGGAACATGCGGCGCTTTGAATGATTGTTTGAAAATTTTAGCAAATTCTTTAGGCCGCCGCACTGGGGCGCGTCGCGACCTCTTCATACCACCGGGTCACCCCGGCCAACTCCGCAGGCCGCTCGATGCGCGCCGCCACCATGAAATCGACGGCGACCAGCGCCGTAATGTCGGCGACCGAGTACGTATCTCCGGCAATGAACCTTGACGTCCGCAAACGATGATCGAGAAGCTCAAGCCTTGCGATCGCTTTCTGTTGATTAGCAGCCCCCCAATCGGATACTTGCGGCACCTCTCGCTCCGACATTTTCGGATGCAAATGCCGGAAAGCCTGCGCAACGGCAAAGAACAATCCGAGTTCAACGCGTCTGTTCCACATCTCGATTCGCGCCTTCTCGAGCGCCGTTTCGCCTAGCAGCCGCGGTTCTGGGTTCAGCTCCTCAAAGTAACGGCATATCGCCATCGTCTCGGTAATCGTTTCACCATCGTCCAGAATCAGAATCGGGACTTGGCGCATCGGATTAAGACTGGCGAACTCATCAGATTGAATGTTCTCAATGTTGAGTGCGAATTCCTCGTAAAGGACCTCGATCCCCTTCTCCGCCAGAAAAACCCGCACTCGCCTTGGATTTGGAGCGGCGTTCGTCTCGATGATCTTCATGTAACTCAGACCTCTATTTTGAATCCCACCTGCCGTTTTGGAAAAACCCATCAGGCCAACACGTCACAAACGCGATTCAACTTTTTGTCACCGCCCAATGTTCCTGTGACGTCTCCAATCGCGCGGCAACTCAAACTCGCCAGACCACATCCCCTTTTTGTTCTTTTTAGCTTTGTGCTCCTCCCCTTCAAATCGGCCATAAGCAACGGCGTAACCCCGCGCCACCATCTCCCGGTTGAGGTCGAAACGATCAGTTCGACACAACGCAAGCAATCGATCATGCTTGTCAATGTCGAGACCCTTGCAAGTCACCGCACTCCTGCCGATCAGCCGCCTCAGCAACCGCCGCGCCTCCTGTCCACAAGCCCATTCGTCTCTGCCCCGACGGCATTTTTGGCGCCCTTCCGGAGCGTCAATGCCTTGCATGCGCACCTCTCGACCAGCCACGACGAGACTGTCACCATCGAGAACGCGCGCGCTGCCCACGATATCGGCGACGCCAGCAGGTGGAACGAGAAACCGCAATATAATACCCACGACCAATACGCCAAGACCGAATAGCGTTATTATTCGGCGTTTCCCCAAGCTCTTAAAAAGAAACTTCATCCCATTTCCATAGCAGCTGAATCGTTATGACAAACGATCCGTTAATAAATTTAAGACAATTTATACCTATTCATAGAGGCATAACAACGGATCGCGTTAACGACCTCAAAATGCTTCATTTAGCAATTAGCTTTCTCGAACTCTCCTTTTTTTGGACCTGGAAGCCGCATGAGCATATCGGTGAAATCAGAAGAGATTGCATACCTGCGGGGTCGCCGTGAAGCGCATCAGCGCTCCAGCGAGCAAGTTCGCGCGGTACGCGCACAACTCGCCTCGGGTTCGACAGTAAAGCCGGAAGTCGAATACGAACTCCTTAAAATGTTTGTGCGCAATGAAATGGCGGCTGCCGCCACCATGCCGGCGCTGTCGATCATCCTATCTATTGCCTCCTTGCTCTGGGCAACCCCACTTGAAGCTGCGCTCTGGCTGGTGCTTGTTATTACGACCAAAGTGCTGCTGCTTGAACTCTGTCGCCGCTTCACAGCGCTTGACCAGGCCGACATCGACATCTGCATATGGCGGCGCCGGTTCGTATTCGCCGAACTGCTGAACGGGATGACCTGGGCAGGCTTCGCGCTGGTCGGCATTGCCAGTTATGCAACGGCAAGCGAAGCAACTCTATTCTCATCACACGTCTTCATCTTTGCGATGCTGATCGTTGTATTGGCGATCCGCATGACGTTCGCCTCGACCATCATGCCGGTCATGCACGCCGGCACGATCCCGATGACGGCCGCCGTTGTGGGACGTCTCATCATCCTTGGGGGCTTGGTGGGCGACCCGCTCTATTATGCTCTGGCGTCCATGGCCGTTGGCGTCCACCTCTACTTCGTCTTTCTCGCGGTCGGACTGCACTCCACGGCGCTAGCCATGCTGGAATTCCGCTCGCAAAAGGATTTGCTGATCAGCGAGCTTGAGGAGGCAAAGCTGATTTCCGATGAGGCACGCCGTCGAGCGGAGGCCGCCAACAAAGCCAAATCACGTTTTCTGGCAACAATGAGCCACGAACTGCGCACCCCCCTCAACGCCATCATGGGTTTCTCGGAGGTGATGAAAGGTGAGGTTCTGGGTAAGATGCCCAATGCCACCTATCGCGATTACGCCGACAACATCCATTCAAGCGGCAGCCATTTGCTAAATCTCATAAATGAGATTCTTGACCTATCACGCATCGAGGCCGGCAAGTACGAACTCCACGAAGAGCCCCTGCAGTTAGCTGATGTTGCCGAAGACTGTCGCCGCCTACTCCAGCTACGTGCCAAGAACAAAGGCTTGGAGATCATCGACCACCACACGACCGAGCTGCCTCATATTTGGGCTGATCCGCGTGCCATCCGACAGATCTGCCTGAACTTGATGTCGAACGCCCTCAAATTCACACCCGGCGGCGGGCATATCTTCGTCACCGTACGACGGGCCAGGAACGGCGGGCAACTGCTGTCTGTCCGTGACACCGGTCCCGGAATCCCCAAGGAAGAGATTCCCAAGGTGCTGCAGGCCTTTGGTCAGGGGTCGCTGGCTCACCAGACTGCCGAAGGCGGCACCGGTCTCGGCCTACCCATCGTCAAGAACCTCATTGAGTTGCATGGCGGACATTTCCAGCTCCGTTCAGAGCTGCGTAAAGGTACCGAAGCGATCGTTTACGTGCCGCCTCAGCGTGTACTCCAGCCTGTCGGACCAATGCAGCCGTTTGGTCTCGAACGTCACCGCAAGCCAGTGTCGACGCGCCAACCCCGGCTGGTAACGCACATGCAAACGAGCGCGTCGCGTCCATCCCACCATGCGCGGGCCTGATTTGTCGACCGATCCAACGGTCGGCCCCATTGTCAGCGCGGCCATCGGACACAAGGTATAAGTAGGACAGCCAAGTCCACGCGTGCCGCACATCCCACCGCGTATCGTCAACAGCAAAAGGTCACGGATCACATGCTCGGCTGGCTTGCCCTTATGCTCGCGCTCCTGCTTGCCCTGTTTTACTTTTTGACCGGTGATGGCAGCAGCGTTTCGCACCTGTCGTCAACCGAGCGCTGGCTCTTCATCGGAAGCGCTGCGATCGTCGGCCTATATGCCATCGTGTTGATGGTCGGCGGTGGTGGCCGCCTGAGCGAGAACGCCAAGCATCTGGGAATATGGGCCGGGCTGTTGTTCCTTTTGATAGCTGGTTACAGCTATCGTGCTGAATTCGCCGACCTTGGTAACCGGGTCGTTAGCGAACTGACGCCCGCCGGGCGGGCCATGCGGGTTGCAGGCGAACAAGGTGAGGTGACAGTCCGCATACGCAAACATCCAAGTGGGCACTTCGTCGCCCGCGGTGCAATCAACGGCACACGTACCAGAATGATGATCGACACAGGCGCTTCAACGGTGGTCCTAAGAACGGCGGACGCCGAGCGGGCTGGTATTGACGTCTCCAATCTGGCCTACACCACACCGGTAAACACCGCCAACGGAGTAACCTACGCGGCTCCCGTTCGACTGCGCTCCGTAGCCGTCGGCGACATCGTACTCCATGACATCGAAGCCCTGGTTTCCAAGCCTGGAAAGCTTAGCGAGAGTTTGCTGGGTATGAGTTTTTTAAGACGTCTCCGCTCATATGAATTCTCTGGAGATTTTTTGACACTGCGTGGCTGAGCCTCGATCGCTAGCCCGTGGCTGTCACCGCGAGAACATGGGCTATAGGCGATGTCGAGTGGCATGCGTACATTATTGAGCGAAGTATTGGCTTATGCGTTCTTTGCCCTCGCAGCCGTTTGGGCGTTTAACAATTTCGAAGTCATAAAAACGGCTGCTGTTGGTCTTGGCCTGCACCTCCCCCAGTCCACGTATACCGAACCCCATACTCGCCAACCGCAGACGCAACACGCCCAGGTTGGACATAAGCCTGTCGGCTACGTGGAATTGCCCGCCGACAATTACGGCCACTATCAAGCAAGCGTCGAGGTCAACGGACGCACAATTCGCGCCATGGTCGACACGGGCGCAACCGTCGTCGCCATGAGTCACCGCGATGCACGCCGTGCTGGCATCACGGTCGCAACAACCGATTACACCAGCCGCGTCCGCACCGCCAACGGCATTGCCCGCGTCGCCCCCGTGACGTTGTCCCGTGTTCGCATTGGCGATATCGTCGTTCGCAATGTCCGCGGCGTTGTATCAGAGCCTGGCAAGCTCAATGGCACGTTGCTAGGCATGTCCTTCCTCAGCCGTCTGTCACGCTTCGAAATCCGCTCAGGCCGACTGATATTGCAGGAGTAACGGCGCAACCAGACAAGCAGGATCAAAATCTTGCCTGCGCCACAGACACCCGTTACAGGGTCCCAACATAACCGTTCCGGACACCTGTTTATTTGATGACCACCACCCCCGATCCTCTTACCCCCATCCTCAAAGCTTCAAGCGACACGCCATTCGTTGTCGCACAGCTCGGTCAATCCCTCGACGGACGGATTGCGACACCGACTGGTGAGAGCCGCTGGATCAATCGAGGCGCCGCGCTAGACCATCTCCACCGGCTGCGCGCGGCCGTCGACGCGGTTGTCGTCGGCATCGGCACGGTCATCGCTGACGACCCTCGCCTAAACGTCCGCCGCATCCCCCTCCCCGCAAACAAGGATCATCCGGCCCGCATCGTGATCGACCCCTCCGGTCGGCTGCCGCATCAGGCAAAACTACTCACCGACGACGGAGCCACCTGCATCACCATCAATGCATTCGACTGCGCCAAAGCCGCCCCGGCCGAATGCCAGCAACTTCATCTGGCACGTCAGAAGAATGGGTTCTGTCCGCGCGACATCGTCACAACACTGTTCAAGCAAGGTTACAAGAAGCTACTGATCGAAGGCGGAGCCCGGACAGTTTCTCAATTCATTGATGCCGGGGCCGTCGATCGCTTGCACGTTTTAGTCGCGCCGATGATTATTGGTTCCGGACAAACGGGCTTGGAACTGGCGCCGATCGATAAACTTGATCAGTCCCTGCGCCCACCAAGCAATGTCCATGTTTTGGCCGACGGCGACGTTCTTTTCGATTGTGATCTTGCCACAGCCCGTGCAAATTTTGGCCTGGGGCTTCAGACCCAATAATAAGGGGTTGATAATGCCAAGGACAAATTCAAATACCGTTGAAACGACCTCCGGTCGAATCGAGGTCTATTCATCCACCGCCCGCACATTCCACTGGTTGGTTGTCTTTCTGATAGCGATCCAGATCCCTGTCGGTCTTTACATGGTCTACCGAGGTACCGACCTCAACATCTGGGACGCCACAACCAATCAGCTCTATTCCAGTCACAAACTTACCGGTGTCGTGATCCTCTCCCTTGTGCTGTTGAGGCTGGCTTACCGGCTTATTGCTGGTGCACCATCACCTGAGCCAACACTGGAGCCCTGGCAGCGCACCATCAGCGCGCTCAATCACTGGGGGCTCTACCTCTTGTTGCTGATCGTGCCAATCCTCGGCTACATCGGCGTTTCGATGTACCCAGCCCTGGACATCTTTGGTCTGTTCAAGCTGCCGGCGCTGGTCGACCCCGACAAGAAGATGTCAACGACTGTTTTCCTCTGGCATTTCTACGGCGCGATGGCTCTGCTCGCGCTCATCGCATTGCATGTGTGTGCTGCGCTCTTCCATCTTGTCATTCGCCAGGACAACGTAATGGGGCGGATGTGGCCTGGGGCACTACGCAAACCATAGCCTCCACTCATCTAAAGCCGGACTGTATTGAATTGGAAACGGCGCCGTAGCGCATCAGTGCGCGGCGGCGTTCCTGCCCCATAATTCTGTGATGCGCCGGTCACGGCCGCAACCGTACCGATAGCTCGAATAGCGCCACGGGTTCTTCTTGTAGTAATTCTGGTGATAATTCTCGGCGGCGGTGAATGTACTGGCCTCGATAATCTCGACCGCGATCGGCTTCGAGAAACGGCCGCTAGTCTTGAGGGCTGCCTTACCAGATTGCGCCAACTGACGCTGTTGCCGCGTATGAGTGAAAATAACAGGGCGGTACTGACTGCCCCGGTCACAGAATTGACCGCCGCCATCCACCACATCGGTCGTCTTCCAGAAATAGTCGAGCAGTTTCTTGTAGCTCACCTGCTTCGGATCGTACTTGACTTGCAAAACCTCAACATGGCCCGTCCGCCCTGATGAAACCTGCTTGTAGGTCGGCCGTTTGGTCTTCCCGCCCATATACCCGGAGATCGTCGACACCACGCCTGGCACGTGATCGAAGTTTTTCTCGGCGCACCAAAAACAACCCGAACCGAACGTTGCCACTTCGAGTTTTCCAGCCGGAGAAGCCGTCGCCGGTTCCGCCGCGATCGCGGAGACCGGCAGCGGACTAACGGCACAGCCCGCCGCGGCGAGCAGACTGGCAACCAGAGCCACAGCGGCGAGCGCAATGGAACGTATCGAAGACACCGGGTATTCACCTCATCGCTGTATGTAATCGGCTCAGCTATCGGCGTTGTCGGCAGTGTTTGAAGGCTCGGTGGCCACTTCAAAATCAAGCGAAACACCGTTTATGCAATAACGCAGACCGGTCGGCTTTGGACCATCGTTAAAAACGTGCCCGAGGTGCCCACCGCAGCGGCTACAATGAACCTCCGTGCGCACCATAAAGAATGATCGGTCGCTGGATGTCCCTACTTTGCCGTCCACTGGGGCATAAAAACTTGGCCAACCTGTGCCGCTGTTAAATTTTGTCTGGGACGAAAAGAGCACTTGTCCACACCCCGCGCAAACGTAGACCCCCTCGGTGTACGTCTTGTCGAGCGGACTAGTGTGAGCGCGCTCGGTACCATGCTTCCTCAGCACATAATACTGCTCCGGCGTCAGAAGCTTGCGCCACTCCTCCTCCGTCTTCGTCACTTCGAAAGACATTGCTCGATTTTCACCTGCTGAAATTTGATTAGCGGTCAGGCCAAAACCAGCCGCCAGAGTTCCAAGGCCGAACACGCGTCGGTCAATCTTCATGGGTTTAGATCCTCCTTTGCACCCCATGAGGCAACCGGTTTGCGCTAATATGCACGAAACCAGCTTTCTCTTGAGAATCAATTTGGCCTCTCGAGCCCGTTCTGTCAGCTCAAGTCAGATCACAACCATGTGGGCACCGGCCGCCGGCAAGTCGACGGAGCGGTCATGCAATCTTCACAGGCACCGACTTGGAGAGCCGGATTTCCTCTGGTGTGATCTCACAACGGTAGGCAAGCACCTCCACCCCGCGCGTGAACGCACGTGCCAACTCCGCCGCATAGTTTGGATCGACATCGCCTGCCGGCTTCATCCGCGTCACATCGGAACGCTGAATCAAGAACAACATCACCGCGCGATGGCCTAGCTCGGCCATATCACCGAGTTCTTCGAGATGTTTGACGCCCCGCGCGGTCACTGAATCAGGAAACTCCGCCAGGCCGGGCTGACGCATCAAATGAACGTTCTTGATCTCGACATAGGCGCGGCCTTTCATCTCGTCTTCCAGCAAGAGGTCGATGCGGCTGGCTTTGCCATACTTCTGTTCGCGTTTTAGCGAGGCGTACCCCTTGAGCTTCCCGATCCGGTTTTCCGCGATGGCCTCTGCCGCAATCTTGTTGGGGTGACCGGTATTGATCCCGACCAACGCCACGCCCTTGCCGATCTCATCCTCGACCAGCTCCCAAGTGTGCCGGTACTTGCGTGTCGGACTGTCGCTTTCAGACACCCAGACCGCACTGCCGGGGTTGCACAATCCCATCATGGATCCGGTATTCGGACAGCTGGCCGTGATCGTTCCACCATCATCCAATTCAATGTCGGCTAAAAACCGCTTGTAGCGCTTAATCAGTCGGCCGCGTTTCAGGGAGCTGGGAAATTTCATGGGCTTCGGACTCATTTTGATTGCTGCGCTAAGAAGTGCGAATTGATGGAACACGCTTGCCATCGGAGTTATCCCGCGCTCGGCATTTGTGCCAGCCTGCCGAGCGGTCTATGCCCTAAAAATATTCTTTTCGCAGATGGCTCCAGTTCGTACGCTGGACACCAATCTGTTAGAAGCGTGTTCTCGAAGTGAACCAGGCTCCGAAATGACCGAACGCAGTCCATCTAATCCTCCCGCATCCATCGACACATCAACCGAAGTAACCGCCGCGGTCCTCGTGATCGGCGACGAAATCCTATCCGGACGCACCAAAGAGGCCAACGCCGGCTACATCGCCGATATCCTCACGGCTGCTGGGATCAGATTGAAAGAAATCCGCGTCGTCGCCGACGTCGAAGCCGATATCGTCAAAGCCCTCAACACCCTACGCAGCCGCTTCAGCTACGTCTTCACAACAGGTGGCATCGGTCCGACCCATGATGACATCACCGCCCAATCCGTCGCCACGGCATTCGGCCGTGAGATTGACGTTGACCAGCGCGCCCTGGATTTGATGATGCCTCACTACCGAGCCCGCGGCGTCGAACTGACCCCTTCGCGGCTGCGCATGGCGCGTATTCCGCAAGGCGCCGAACTCATACCAAACCGCATCACGGCCGCACCCGGCTTTCAAATCGAGAACGTCTTCATCATGGCCGGCGTGCCCGCGATCATGCAGGTGATGCTGGACGAGGTGCTCCCAAAACTGCGAACGGGCCGAAAACTACTCAGCCAAACGATCAAAGTTGCTGCCCCGGAAGGCGAGGTGGCCGATCTGCTCACCGAACATCAAAACAGCTTTCCGGCGATTGCCATGGGCAGCTATCCCTCGTTCGCCGGAGGCGTGATGCGCTGTGAACTCGTTCTGCGGTCGATCGACGCGGAAGCGCTCACAAACGCCGCTGCTGCACTGCGGCAAAAACTCTCAAATTCCAGAATAAATCACAATTAATCAAAGCCTTCCAGCCTGCTTTGCGGCCAGACGACGCAGCGGCGCATGGGCTGTTGCATTGATTCAAAATCTCAACATTCTCTCGCTTCTGCCTCGGAACGTTAGATGTTCCGCCACCGGATGAGGGATTCAAGCGCGCGCAGTATTCACCAAAAAGGTCGCTCCACATTTGCGGCACTGCAGAAAGCGCGACGCGCATCTTCCAAGCAACAAGACTTCACGAGGGTAGAATTTGATGAGCGATTTCACCTGCAACGAAGCATCCTGCAACGTTGTCCAGAAAAAGCAAACGCGCCGTCTGAAAACAGCTTTCCTCACGGTCCTCACAGCGCTGCTCTTCACCAACTTCGTTACACCGCCTGCGGAGGCCAAACGCCCCGGCTCGACCTACTGCTTCGTTGGCAAATGCCACAGGGTCAAAACCCTGAACGAAACCCGCTCGCTGGTCGGCAAGACAGTGCCGCTGGTCGCCTCCCATTACAGTGATTGCAGCAAGGACCGCTTCAATCCTTGCGGGCTGACCTCGTCTGGCGAGGCCTTCCATCCGGATCGTCCAGACAACGCCGCAAGCCCGATTTATCCCGACGGCACCGTCCTGCTCGTTCGCAATCCCAAGACCAAAGCTTCGGCGGTTTTGCGGATCAACAACGCCGGCCCCTACTGGGGCAACCGAAAGCTCGATGTCTCTGAAGCCGCGGCGAGAAAACTGGGCTTTCGTCAAAACGGCGTCGCCAAGCTCGAAACGAAAATCATGTCGGCCCCGAACAAGCAGGAAGCGCGCTACAGCCGGCGCCGCAAGTATCGACAGCTACCCGGCTTCATCGGCAAGTTCGACAACCTTAAAGATGCCGAACGTACCGCGGTCGCGCTAATGATGCTCGATGCCACTGCCGCCAGCGTCATCGCTCCCTCGAATAGTGCAGCCATGCTCACGGCAGCACGTGGTGAAACCGCCACCCAACGCAAAAAACGGCTGCGCGACAGGAAGAAACTCGAACCGATCATCAAAACCATGCGGCTCATCTCGGATTTGAAACCCTCAACGGCAAAACCCAGTTCAGTCGCTGAAGTGACCATCACCAACCGCCGCTCGACGCTCAACCAAACAGCGTCCCTCCGCCCGTCGCGGCTGCACGAAGCAGCTTCCCCGAAAGTAGCAGCCTCCCCGAACACCGAGAGTCTCGCCGCCGAGACATCCGCCCCATCGCATCAGCTCGCAAAGATCGCGATGGAGGAACTAAGTGCCGAATTTAGTTTCCTCGAACATCGGGCGAAGCGTGCCCCGACCCAACTAATCCGCACCGCGGAAGTTGGAACGCCAAGCAATGATGCATGGGAAGATCTGCTGCGCGCCCGTTTGGGCTCGTTGTCAGGGAGCAACATCTGGGGCGGCACGTTGCCCTACCGGCCGCTGCCAAGCCGGGCTCCAAGGAAGGTCATCCCCGGCACGCCTAATCTGGCCCGCAACGAAGTGGCCGGTTAGGCCACATCCCGACTGTCGCCAGTGTCAGCGCCCGTTGGCGCCTTCGGTGTCTGGTTTGGATAGAGATCGAATGTGCCATCGAGCGCATCGAGAAACTCGGCAATGAGGTCCATACAGACACCGAGCGGCAACTTCCCCGCGACCAGGAAATCATCACCGATGATCGGAGTATCGGCGTCGGCGAGACCGGCGGCGTCAATATTAAGCAAACCCCTGGAGCGCAAATACGCATCGCGCCCACCACCGGTGTCGAAATTCGCCTCGACTTGCTCATGAAGCTCTTCGAAAACGTCGGCTAAATCGGTCGTTGCCGAAACGAACAACTGCGCCAACGGACGGAACCGCGGCACCTCTCGGCTCAACTCGGCGATATGCAGACGTGCTTGAACGATACGCGCGACAAGACTGAGTTCATGTGCTCTGAAGCGTGAAAGCGCCCAGCGCTGCGCGACCGAAACACATGGATCCGAGACGTCGCCGGTCACCCAATTCGATGCGGACGCCGTCAGGTCTTCACCCGAGGCAAGAGCCGCATCGAGGTTATCAGCGATTAGGTAGACGCTTGGCGGAACATGAACCTGTCGTTCAAGCATTCGTCTCTCCGAAATGGACCTGTTGTCGGATGTGCGGAATTCCCGCGCGCTCCTTTACAGTCCGTGAAACGTCCACTCACACACGCGGCGGAGGTATGAGGGCAATGAGTTGCTGCAGCGCTTGGCCGAGATCTCGCCCTCGTATCGATAGATAGCGAGCCAAATTTGAATCGAAGGCAGCCCGCCAACGCTCCCGGTCGGAGGAGCGCGCTGCGATCGTCTTCAAGCTGGAAAAGATCGCATCATCAGTGAATTCAATTGGCACATCAAGCTGCTGGCGCACAATCGGCACGGCTTCGGCAAGGTGCAAGATATCGGCTAGTGGCCGAGCCTCCGTTGCCGGAAGCCCGGTAGTTCTTTGGGAACACACGAGCCGCGTCCGCCGCAGCGGTTGCGTGGTCTCGACATCCGCGGGCATGTATTGCGGCCTGACCCGCCGCGTCTTTCCCTTTGGATCAAAACCACTCATCTCGCCTGCCCCCTGATCTTCAGCCACCGACGCATGAGTATCGCTGATTCGTGCCGGTTTGCTTAGTCATACGCAAGATCAACCGACAGTAACTCAGGATCAGCTGCAACCGCTGGTGCCACCGCAGGTGTTGCACTTCAAACAGGTACCGTTACGTACCAAGGTGAAGTTGCCGCACGAACCGCAGGCCTCACCCTCGTAGCCTTTTATCTTGGCTTCGACGATCCGATGCGCGACCGGGTCTTCCTTCAGCGCCAAGTTGCCCTCGGTGGTGATTGTCATCGTTTCCGTTGTGTGCTGCGACATCATCTGCGTGCCGCCGGTGGGCGTATCGCTGGAATAGGCAGTGGCAAGTTCGCGCTGAATTTCAGCAACACCGCTATTCGTGCTGGCCGGTCCGATCCGGCCCGCAAGCGCACCGCGTGTGAACCCGTGGCTGACGACAAGCGCAGCCGGCATCGCCGGAGACCGTTCGACTTCGCTTTCACCTTCGCCGAGCGCCGTCACCGACATCTCACCAGGATCGACATGGGCGAGGTCGTTGCGGCCCAGATACGATACGGCGAGCTCACGGAACAGATAGTCGAGCACACTCGTAGCGTTGCGGATCGTCTCGTTACCAGTCACCAGACCCGCTGGTTCAAAGCGCGTGAACGTGAATGCGTCCACGTATTCATCGAGCGGCACGCCGTACTGCAGGCCTAGTGAAATGGCGATCGCGAAGTTGTTCATCAACGAGCGGAAGGCAGCCCCTTCCTTGTGCATGTCGATGAAGATCTCACCCAGACGGCCATCTTCGTATTCGCCTGTTGTCAGATAGACCTTATGGCCACCGACGACCGCCTTCTGCGTATACCCCTTACGCCGGCCAGGAAGTTTCTCCCGCCCTTGCGTGATATAGCGTTCGATAATCTTCTCGGTGATCTTCTCGGCCGCAACCGCAGCCCGAGCGATCTGTGGTTTGTCCCTGCTGAGCTTTTCGAGGGCTTCGTCCTGCTCATCCTCACTGTCGCCAAGCAGCTGTGAATTCAGCGGCTGAGACAGCTTGGAACCATCGCGATACAGCGCGTTGGCTTTCAAGGCCAGGCGCCAAGAGCGCATGTAGGCCTCCTCGCAATCTTCCACCGTGGCATCGTTTGGCATGTTGATCGTCTTCGAGATCGCCCCGGAAATGAACGGCTGCGAGGCCGCCATCATATCGATGTGACTGTTGACCGACAGATAGCGTTTGCCGATGCGGCCACACGGGTTTGCGCAATCAAATACCGCCAAGTGTCCGGACTTGAGGTAGGGAGCACCCTCCAGCGTCATCGCCCCGCACACGAAAGTATTTGCCGCTTCGATCTCTTCGCGATTGAAGCCGAGATGGCCGAGCAGCTCGAAGCTCGGATCGTTGAGCTTATCTTCAGGAACGCCAAGCTTTTCGGTCAGGAACTCTTCGCCAAGCGTCCACTTGTTGAAGACGAACTTGATGTCGAAAGCGCTATCGAGTCCGGATTCGACCCGCGCGATCGCCTCGTCATCGAGGCCCTTCGCCTTCAGCGTCGTGTGGTTGATGCTCGGTGCATCGTCCAGCGTCGCATGCCCTACGGCATAGGCTTCGATTTCCTTGATTTGCTCGACCGAGTACCCCAGCGTCGTCAGGGCTTCCGGCACCGCCTGGTTGATGATCTTGAAGTAACCGCCACCGGCAAGCTTCTTGAACTTCACCAGTGCGAAGTCAGGCTCAATGCCGGTCGTATCGCAATCCATGACGAGGCCAATCGTCCCCGTTGGCGCGACAACCGACGCCTGGGCGTTGCGGTAACCATGCTGCTGTCCGAGTTCTAACGCCCGATCCCAAGCGGATTTCGCAGCTTCGACAAGCCGTTTATCCTGGCACGAGGCACGATCAAGCGGCACCGGAATAGTCGACAGCGCTTCATATCCCTCAGATTTGCCATGCGCGGCGCGGACATGGTTGCGGATCACCCGCAGCATGTCGTCGGCATTCTCCTCATACCCAGGGAACGGGCCGAGCTCGGAAGCCATCTCCGCGCTGGTCGCATAAGAAACGCCAGTCATTATCGCCGAAACAGCGCCGCCGATCGCACGGCCCTCATCGGAGTCATACGAAATACCCGCAGCCATCAGCAAACCACCGATGTTGGCAAAGCCAAGACCCAAAGTCCGGTAGCGATAGCTCAGTTCGGCGATCTGACGGGAAGGGAACTGCGCCATCAACACGGAGACTTCCAGCACAATGGTCCAGAGCCGGCAGGAATGTGCGAACGCCTCCGTATCAAAGCTCTTATCGTCCCGGCGGAACCGCATCAAATTGAGCGAGGCCAAGTTGCACGCCGTGTCATCGAGGAACATGTATTCCGAGCACGGGTTGGAGGCCCGGATCTCACCCGATTTCGGGCAGGTGTGCCAATCGTTGATGGTTGAGTGGAATTGGATGCCTGGGTCCGCTGAGGCCCATGCCGCATTACCAATTTGCGACCACAGATCACGCGCCTTGATGGTCTTGGCAACCTTGCCACCGGTGCGATGCGTCAGCTGCCATTCGCCGTCGTTCTCAACGGCGTTAAGGAAGTCATCTGTGACCCGCACCGAGTTGTTCGAGTTCTGACCCGAGACCGTCAAATAGGCATCCGAATCCCAATCGGTATTGTAGGTTTCGAACGCCAGATCCGTGTAGCCTTGGCGCGCGAACTGAATTACACGGCCGACGTAATTATCGGGCACATGATCGCGGCGGGCTTCTTTGACCGCCCGCTTCAGGGCCGGGTTCTTGCTTGGGTTGAAGCAGTCGTCGCCGTCAGCTTCGCAATTGATGCAAGCTTTTAGAATTGCGCTGAGTCGCTTTTCGCAAATCTTCGATCCGGTGACGAGTGCAGCAACCTTTTGCTCCTCACGCACCTTCCAGTTGATGTATTCTTCGATATCGGGATGGTCGACATCAACCACGACCATCTTTGCCGCGCGCCGGGTCGTGCCTCCGGATTTGATCGCGCCAGCTGCCCGGTCGCCGATCTTCAGGAAGCTCATCAGACCCGATGATTGCCCGCCGCCGGACAGCTTTTCACCGCCCCCGCGCAGACTGGAAAAGTTGGTCCCTGTTCCCGAACCGTATTTGAAAAGGCGCGCTTCCCGCACCCATAGGTCCATGATGCCGTTTTCGTTGACCAGATCGTCAGCGACGGACTGGATAAAGCAGGCATGCGGCTGTGGGCGCTCATAAGCCGACGTCGACTGCTGTATTTCTCCGGTCTCGAAATCCGCGAAGTAATGGCCCTGGCCTGGTCCGTCGATGCCATAGGCCCAATGCAGACCGGTGTTGAACCACTGTGGCGAGTTCGGCGCGGCCATCTGCATGGCCAGCATGTAGCGATGCTCATCAAAGAATGCGCGCGCGTCATCTTCCGTTGTGAAGTAGCCGCCCTTCCAACCCCAATATGTCCAGGTGCCGGCAAGACGGTCGAAAACCTGGCGGGCGTCTTCCTCACCGCCTGTACGCTCGGAAGCGGGCAGCTCAGCCAGTGCCCGCTCATCGGCGACGGATTTCCATAGCCACGAAGGAACCTGTGTTTCCTCGACCCGCTTAAGGCGCTTGGGCACGCCGGCTTTACGAAAATATTTCTGAGCAAGTATGTCTGCCGCAACCTGGCTCCAGTGCTCAGGCACCATCAAGCCTTCAAGCTGGAAAACTATCGAACCGTCGGGATTGCGAATTTCAGAAGTCCCACGGCGAAAAGGGATCCGGTCGTAGGGTGACTTGCCAGCCTCGGTGAAACGGCGGGTAATCTTCATAAATTCTTGCCCCATGTCGGTCGTTCTGCGCCGCGCGAAATTTCGTGCGCGGCAGCAATGGCTTCGGTAGGCAGCGCCAACGTTGAACGAGGGGGCTCTGCGTTATAATTTCGGGTTTACGCAACACCAGACCGCCACTGCGGAGGCGTGTCACAACGCTGAGAACAAACGAACTCACTCTCCGGCGGCAGACGGCCGCGCAGGAGCTAAACGATGCATAACAAGGAATTTGAAAACGACGCTGGACACTGCCGAAGCTTCACGAAGGTGCACTCACTGACACCTCCCGTCCGACATCTAAAAAGCTAGGTCGATTCGAAGTCCGACAAAACCACCCACTACAACCTGTTGTGTGATTCGTGTTGGGAAGGGGGTGGAGCGACTAGATGTTGAGGTCCTGTGGAAGACTTGTTGATACCCTGTCAAGATCTCCCGGAAAAACCCGCCGTTTGCCGGCTCGCAGCGCCTAGCTGCGGATTTCTAGACTGCGGACAAATGAGGATAGGTATTCAGCCTGCCCACGAGACTAGTGCGATTCCGCAGGCACACACTGTGGCATGGATGCCGCGCCTATCCGCCGTATAGACAAGCATGGTCCCGTCTGGTCTAAGCTCAGGCAAGGAAATCGCGAACCACAGATAAGCTGAAAAGTGGGAACGAAGAAGTGGGAATCCTGAGCGAAATCTTCTGCTGGTGGGGCGGCAACACCTGGGGCACCAGGTGGACGATTGCTAAGATCGCCGAGTTCGTTGGCGAAGACGAATTCGGCAACCGCTATTATGAACAGCGCAAGGGTGTGGGATCATTGGGCGTTCCCCGCCGCTTCGTCACCTACCAGGACCTCGCGGATGCTTCCAAAGTACCGGCGGATTGGCACGGCTGGCTGCACCACACGGTCGATACGCCTCCCACCAAGGAGGACTATCAGCCCAAACCCTGGCAAAAGCCGCATGAAATGAACATGACCGGCACTTCGCAGGCCTACCGGCCCGATGGGTCAATACTCACCCCTCAGTCGCGGCCCAAAGCGACCGGTGATTACTCGGCCTGGCGCCCTGAATAAGCTGGTGGGCGCCAGATACGGGCGGTGAGACGGGAACCTGGCATGACCAAGGGCTATTGGATCGTTCATATCGAGGTGACCGATCCGACGAACCACCCAAAATACCTCGAGGCCGGCAAAATCCCGTTTGAAAAGTACGGCGCCAGGTTCCTCGTGCGCGGCGGTTCCCACATAGCGCCCGAAGGCTCAGCCAAGCAACGTCACGTTGTCATCGAATTCGAGTCCTATGACACCGCCTTGGCTTGTTACCTGTCTCCAGAGTATCAGGCTGCCGCGAAGCTACGCCAAGCCAGCGCGGATTCAGATATTGTCATTGTCGAGGGCCGCTCGTGAGCTTGTTGACACGCAGTGCTGCGGTTGCAGCCGTAATGATCTGTATCACCCAGCCAACCCACGCGGGACGGATTGAGAACGCGGTCGCGGTCTTTGCGGCGCTCGACAAGGTCACTGCACGGATCTCTGAGCTTGAAGTGCCTATCGACCAGACCGTCGAATTCGGGGCCCTGAAAGTCACGCCACGGATCTGCAATTCGCGTCCGCCAACTGAACGGCCTAAGACGACAACGTTTGTAGAGATCGACGAGATCAAGCTCGACGGCTCCACGGACCGCCTCTTCACCGGATGGATGCTTGCTGAAAGCCCTGGTCTCAATGCCCTGGAGCATCCTGTCTTCGACGTCTGGCTAACAGGCTGCAAGACCCCGCAGGGTGGTGTCGCCGCCACCTCTGACGAGGGACAAGAATCCGTTTCAGATGACGCAACAATCGGGGAGGTTCCAAGACCACAAGAGGTCTCGCCGTTCCCCCGTCGCCGGCGCATCCGCCGCTAAGCGGCCAGACTTGATCGCTACTTG
>Ga0209013_10000794_pt1 | contig 28826 bp, 25 predicted proteins | sample Cruoilmetagenom2_FD_187291 | JGI IMG/M metagenome (GOLD analysis project Ga0209013, IMG submission 187291) | Oil polluted marine microbial communities from Coal Oil Point, Santa Barbara, California, USA - Sample 2 (SPAdes) (version 2) | ecosystem: Environmental > Aquatic > Marine > Oil seeps ...
CGCCAAATTCCAACTCTCTCCCGAGGCAAAGGTGTTCACCGACGACGACCGCGAAGTCGTGCCCGGATCCGACGAAATCGGGATGGTCGCTTCGGGAACCAACGTCCCGCTGGGCTACTTCAAGGACGAGGCCAAGTCCGCAAGGACCTTCCGCACGATCAACGGGCACCGCTATTCCTTCCCAGGGGACTTTGCGAAAGTTGCCGAAGACGGGACGTTGATCCTGCTAGGCAGGGGCAACCAAGTGATCAACAGCGGAGGCGAAAAGATCTTCCCCGAGGAGGTCGAAGAAGCCGTCAAGCGCGTCGTGGGCGTTCTCGACTGTCTCGTCGTAGGTATCGCGAACGAGAAGTTCGGTCAAGCCGTCACCGCTGTTGTTTCAGTCGAAGATGGTGTCGAAGTCACCTCTGCGACAATCATCGCGTCAGTGAAGGAGGACCTGGCCGGGTACAAGGCACCCAAGACGGTTGTCTTCGTTCCGCAGGTGCCGCGGGCGCCGAACGGCAAGGCCGACTACCGCGAGGCGCGGAGGTACGCGGAGAGCACGGCCTGATCCGATCTTCGGCGTCAGAATCCGGTCGCGGCCAGCTCAAGCATCGTACGAAGTAGAACATTCGCGCCCGCCGCAATATCCGCAGGGTCGGTGTACTCCGACACGTTGTGACTGACCCCGTTGACACTGGGCACAAAGATCATGCCGGTGGGGCAAATCCGCGAGAGCATTTGAGCGTCGTGTCCCGCGCCCGAGGGCATGCGTCGGGTCGAGTGTCCAAGACTCCGTGCATTGCGTTCGACGACCTCCATGACACGTTGGTCGAAGCTCACTGGTTCGAATCTCGCCAGAGTTCGACGTTCGACCTCCACCCCCGCGCGTTGAGCGACGCTGGAGACGTGGGTCGTGAACTGTGCCTCAGCCGCTCGCAGTACTGCCTCATCAGTGTTGCGGAGGTCAACGGTCATCGTGACCTCTGAGGGCACAACATTGACCAGATTGGGAGTGAACGTCATTGCCCCGACGGTGCCCACCTGTGCGCCGCCCAAGTCCATCGCGAGGTCGTTGACAAAAGTACAAATCCTCGACGCAACCAGCCCTGGGTCTCGACGCAGCTGCATTGGCGTCGTGCCGGCATGGCATGACTGGCCGCGGAGTTTGAGCTCGGTCCAGGAAATGCCCTGCACCCCTTCAACGACTCCAATCCTGATCCCACTGCCTTCGAGAACTGGCCCCTGTTCGATGTGCAGTTCCACGTACGCGTGCGGTGTCGGCCCAGGAGTTGGGGCTGTGCCGCGATAACCGATCCGTTCGAGCTCATCGCCGACGACGGCACCGGATGAGTCTTCGATGGTCAACGAGCTCTCCAGAGCCATCCCACCCACAAACACGAGACTGCCGAGCATGTCTGGTGCGAAGCGTGCGCCTTCCTCATCGGTGAAGAACGCGACGGCGAGCGGACGTGGGAGTCTGACCCCGGAACTGATCACCGTCTCGATGACCTCGAGCCCCGCAAGTACCCCGAGGTTGCCGTCGTACTTGCCGCCCGTGGCGACCGTGTCGATATGAGAGCCGGTCATGACCGGAGCGAGTCCACTCTCGCTCGGTGTGGACGCCACGACATTGCCGATTCCATCGATGCGGATGTCCAGGCCCAGATCTCTCATCCAGGCCAAGACGAGATCTCGACCGGCCTTGTCTTCATCTGTGAGTGCGAGCCGGGCGCACCCTGTGGTCCCAGGTATTGCGCCGATCTCACATAGCTCGGCGAGATGCCGTAGAAGTCGATCAGTGTCAATGGCGAGAGAGCCGTGGTCCGCTGTCACCTCAGAAGGTTAGACAATTTCGTCCCGGTGCCGTCGCCGTTGTCAGGGCTACAGCTCGAAACGGAACAGCGCCGTGACAGGCTCGCCGTTCGGTGGTCCGTTATTGAATTGCAGCGCGGCGAGATATTCACCGCGGCCCGGCAAATCGAGACTGAATCTGAAACGGTTCGGCTCCGGAGTCGTGGCGTGGCCGTGGATGAACGCGAGGTCATCGGCTCGAAACAGCGTCAAGAGGGCCGGAGCACCGTGGAACTCGTCGCCATCCCATGGCTCGGACAGCACGAAATCAAACCCCTCGCGTCGGATGGTGAGATCGCCAACGGTCCAGACGTCGTCTGTCGTGATGTACTGATCGCTCGGCACCGACGGCCCCGCGACCACGACATTCGTACCGAGTTCCAGGAGGTCAGGTCCACCGTCGGGCGCCGATTGGGTCACCACTCGCAGTGGCTCACCCGAAATGACTTCGACCGGAGACGACGATCCATCCGGAGACATCTCGGGATCAGAGTGAACAAACCACGACAGATCATCTCGGACCGCAAATACGTGCATCTCGGCATCGTGGACGTCATCGAATTCGGTAACAGGCTGCCCCGCCCGCTCGATGACGACACTGATCGCAGTGCCATCACCGGATTCTTCGACAACTAGTTCATCAACACCCAACGCCGCATCAAGGGCAAACGTCGACTCTCGACCATCGTGATGGCCCTCATCGTCGGTCGTGAATACCCGCAGCCCGAGCCCAGCGGCGATGGCAACCAGGCCGACCACGACCAATACGATCGCCAGCACCCTGGACTTCACTGCAGGAGCTTCTCCTGGAAGAAGTCCAACACGCGCTCGACGCTTTGATCGTCACGCTGCTCCGTCAATACGGAGTGATCTGACTTCTTCGCACTCGGCAACTCGACCGCGATGAAGGCGTCACCGAGAAGATCGCGTAGCGTCGAGAAGCGATCGCCCACGAATGCATCTCGCGTGAAACGAAACCCGAGTACCTGGCAACCTTCCGAGGCGCGCTCGGCAACCGCGGCGGCGTCATCAGGCGAGAGATTGAGGTCAGCGCCACGCTTCTTGCCGACCGGAAAGGGCAGCGACGGCTGCGAGATAACAGGCGCCAACATGATGTCGTCAACCATCATCCCGAGAGCGAACCCACCCGAGAAACACATTCCCACTGCACCCACGCCGGGACCGCCCACTTCTGCGTGGAGGTTGCGAGCCAATGCCCGCAACCAGGCGATGATCGGCGAGGTCTGATTCATTGCGAAGGTCGTGAACTCCTTGGCGATACATACCTTCACCATTTCGGTCGTCGCATAGGCATTGGTCGGCGCCTTGCCGGGAGTTCCCGTGAGCGAGGGCATGACAACGGTGAAGCCGCGGTCGACCACTTCGTCGGCGAACTCCGTAACTAGTGGAGTGATTCCGGGAATCTCGTGGATGATGACCACCCCGGGGCCATTGCCTCGACGGTACGTCGGGTAGGTCAAATCGGCTGCTGAGAATTCACCCAGCTCCCAACCCTCGAGGACGTCGGTCGTCTGGTCTTCGCTCATGGTAATCTCCTCATAGGCAATCTGATCAGTCAGATTCGGTGCAGTGGCGCCATCGATGTTCTCGACGAGTCACACTGTGACACGATCGTGGTCGACTCGTAAATGAGTGCATTCACAATCGGCGACCGTAGCCGAGGGTACGCGTCGGGGATACAGCAGGTCGATGGGTCAGCCGGGGCGACCGACGCCGACGACCTTGCCCCAGTTGACCGAGGCCGTCTTCACGTGGCTACCGGTGTTGGGTGCATGGACCTGCATGCCATTGCCGAGGTAGATGCTCACGTGGCTGATCGGGCTGTAGAAAAAGATCAGGTCACCGGGCTGAGCCTGTGCAGTCGGGACGTGAGGAACCGATGCATACTGCGACCGAGACTGATGTGGAAGGTAGACGCCGGCCTGACCCCACGCGTAGGCGGTCAGCCCTGAACAGTCGAACGACACGCCAGGATTCGACGTGGCATACCTGTACGGGACTCCCTGTTGACCAAGAGCTGCCTGCACAGCACGACCAGAACGTGATGACACCGCCGGCACAGCCGCTGGCGGGGCCGCCGCTGCTGCACTTCCACCGCCGGAACTCACCGCACCGCCGCTACCGCCGCCACCGCCGCCACCGCCAGAGCTCTGCGTAGCGCTGCCACCGGAACCGCCGTTGGTCGTCTGGCCCTGGCTCGCAGCGACCTGCTGCTGCAACAGCCGTGCCGACTCACGGGCTCGTCGTTGTTCTTCTTCGACAAGCAACTGGCCGAGCTTCGCCTCTGCCTCCGCTCGGGCCTGGGTGTACTCGGTCGTCAGCGACTCGGTCTCAGCTTGCGCATCGGTCAAGTTCTCGGCCAACTGCGCGACCTGTTCACGCTTGGCCGACACTTCTTGCTTCTCCTCATCGAGGTCGGATACCAGAGCGTGCAGCTCATCAGTGGAAGCGTCACCGGCGCTGAGGGCAACACGGGCGAGTTCTTCTCGCTTGATTGCGTCGTTGAGATTCTCGGAGTCTTCGAACAGCGGCCCAAGTGGTACCGAGCCACCACCCACGAACGAACGTTGCGCCATTTCGCCCAGGTTGGATCGGAGCTCGCTGATCTCGGCTTCTTTCTCCCCGATGCGCTCTTCAGCGTCGCCGATTTCTACATCGAGCTGGTTCTTGGTGTCGATTGCCTCGACATAGTCCTCACCAAGCTGGATGGCTCGTTCCTCGAGATGCTCGAGCATGTCGACGATCTCTTCAACACGTTTCTGTTGCTGGTCGACGCTCTGGGCGCTCGCTGTACTCGAAGTCATCGCCGGTACGACGAGTGACACAACCACAGCGACGGGGAACACGCGCAAGAGCTGTTTCATAGACAAGTGCAGAGCCTAGCGAATATTACGAACACGTTGCGAAACTCTGACGAAACAGTACGTGACGCACGTCACATGGCTGGCGATCTCGGGCGTGACGAGGGACCTATTCCCATTCGATCGTGCCGGGAGGCTTCGAGGTGATGTCGTACGCGACCCTATTGATACCGGAAACCTCGTTGATGATCCGTTGTGACATCGTTTCCAACACGTCGTACGGGATGCGCGCCCAGTCGGCCGTCATCGCATCGTCACTCGTCACAGCGCGAATGATGATCGGGTGGCCATAAGTGCGCTCATCGCCCATCACCCCGACGGAACGGATATCGGCAAGCACTGCAAACGACTGCCAGATCTCCCGTTCGAGCCCGGCGAGACGAAGCTCCTCGCGCACGATTGCGTCGGCCTCCTGGAGCAAGGCCACACGTTCACGCGTGACCTCACCGATGATTCTGACCCCCAGCCCCGGACCGGGAAACGGCTGGCGCCAAACCATCTCGTCGGGCAGCCCGAGTTCGATACCGAGCTTGCGGACCTCGTCTTTGAACAACTCCCGCAGCGGCTCGATGAGCTCGAGCGTCATGTCCTCGGGCAGTCCGCCCACGTTGTGGTGGCTCTTGATGACAGCTGCCGATCCGTCGATCCCGCCACTCTCGATCAGATCGGGATAGAGCGTGCCCTGAACGAGGAACTTCGCCTCACTCAGGCCGCCGGTGTACTCCTCGAACACACGAATGAACTGTTCACCGATCGCCTTGCGTTTCGCTTCCGGTTCGGTTACTCCTTCGAGAACTCCGAAGAATCGATCGGCAGCGTCAACATGGATCAGCTCGATACCGAGGTTGCGGCGGAATGTCTCGACGACTTGCTCACTCTCACCTTTGCGCATCAGGCCCGTGTCGACGTAGATACAAGTCAGTTGGTGCCCGATCGCCTTGTGGACGAGTGCCGCCGCCACCGAGGAGTCGACACCGCCCGACAATCCACAGATCACCCGATCATCTTCGACCTGTTCGCGGATCGCTTCGACTTGCTCGTCAATCACTGATGACATCGCCCACTCGGCTGGGATCCCGGCGCGTTCGTGCAAAAAGCGTGCGAGAACCGCCATGCCATGTGGGGAGTGCACCACCTCTGGATGGAACTGCACGCCGTAGATCCGCCGCACGTCATCCTCGAGAATCGCTACCGGAGCACCCGGAGTCGATGCGGTGACCGAAAAACCCTCGGGAGCCTCGGTAACACCATCGAAATGGCTCATCCAGACGTCGTGCACCTCGGGCGCATCGTCTGGGAGCAGCAATGAGGGGCCTTCACGCGTCATCTCGGCCCTGCCATATTCGCCCTGCATTCCGCGACCGACGACACCACCGAGCTGCTCAGCAATGAGCTGCGCGCCGTAGCAGATACCCAGAACCGGGATGCCGAGTTCATAGATCGCAGGGTCAAGTGAAGGAGCCCCGTCGACGTGCACGCTCTTCGGGCCACCAGACAGCACGATCGCTGCCGGCTGTCGAGATGCGACCTCGTCAGCGCTGATTCGGTGAGGCACGATTTCGGAATAGACACTCAGCTCTCGCACGCGGCGAGCAATGAGTTGGGCGTACTGGGCGCCGAAGTCGACAACGAGAACGGTGGGGCGGTCGAGATGCTGCGGTTGAATCAAGAAGGTGAATCGTAGAGCAGTCGCATGGATGGTCCATATCCTCTCCGTCTCCTTCATCATCGTCGCGCTCATCGGTGGCGTGGACACCACCGCCGCGACGGTCGGCGCGATCGCGCCTGTCACCGCACCCGTCGACTCCACCATTCCCGTCGAGCCCCCCACCACGGCGAACGACTTCTTCCCCGAAGAAGGCAACATTACCGATTGCCTGGGAACAGTGGAGCGGCCTGGGTGCGGGAGCAAAGCCCGTGGTGGGTGGCGTCAGACGCTGGTGTTCATCGCCATGTTCATCGGGCTGTTCATCATCTTCGGTCGCGTTGCATATGGAGTGAGCCGCAATCGCAAGAAGGTCGACGAGAGCTCTACGCTACGCGAGTGACCCCCGACGAGTTCCGCCTGCACGGCCATGCCCTGGTCGACTGGATCGCCGACTACAGCGAGAGCGTCGAACAGCGTCGCGTGCAGTCCGAAGTAGAGCCCGGTGACATCCGATCGCTGCTGCCGGAACACCCACCCATCGCACCTGAGTCGTTCAGCTCAGTGATGGACGACGTGAATCGGATAATCGTCCCGGGGCTCACACAATGGCAGCACCCCGATTTCTTTGCCTTCTTCCCATCGAACAACTCGTATCCATCGATCCTCGGCGAGCTGCTCTCGGCCGGCCTCGGTGTCCAGGGGATGAGTTGGGCAACGTCGCCCGCGTGTACCGAACTGGAAACGCTCATGCTCGATTGGATGCGCGAGCTTCTCGACCTTCCCGCGCGATTCCGTTCAACGAGCGAGACGGGCGGTGGCGTCATCCAGGGCACAGCGAGTGAGGCAACGCTCGTAGCCATACTCTCAGCTCGATGGCGGGCAACCAACGGCGGCGTCAACGCCGATGGTGACACCACGCGACTGGTCGCCTACTCCACCTCGCAGGCCCACTCGAGCATCGAGAAGGGGCTGCGAATCGCGGGTGTTGGTACTGACAGAATTCGAATCGTCCCCCACGACGACTCGTTCGCCATGCGACCAAACGAGCTGGCTGACATGATCGCCGAGGATCGTGCCGACGGATTGGTCCCGTTCTTCGTCTGTTCGACGCATGGCACGACATCATCTCTGGCCTTCGACCCCACGCCCGAGTTGGGCGACATCTGTGCTCGCGAGAAGATTTGGCTCCACGTCGATGCGGCGATGTCCGGTATCGCCGCGCTGGCCCCCGAGTTCCGATGGGTGAACAACGGCGTCGACCGTGCTGACTCGTATTGCACGAATCCACACAAATGGATGGGCGTCAACTTCGACTGCAACCTCTACTGGACCGCTGATCGGACCGCACTACTCGGAGCCCTCAGTATCCTGCCCGAGTATCTCCGATCGGCGGCGGCAGAAGAAGGCGCCGTCATCGACTATCGCGACTGGCAGATCCCCCTCGGCCGGCGATTCCGCTCCCTGAAACTCTGGTTCGCAATCCGCTGCGATGGAGTTCAGACATTCCAACCGATGATTCGCAGCCACGTGGCCCTCACTCAGGAACTCGCTCAGCTGGTTCGGGACGACCCTCGGTTCGACATCGTGGCACCCCATCCACTGAACCTCTTGTGTATCGCGCGCACAGCGGACGACCTCGAAGACGCCAACGCGGCAACGGATGCACTCACCGAACGCGCCAACACCTCTGGCCTTGCGCTATTCACGAGAACCGTGCTGGACGACCGATCGGTGCTCCGCGTCTCGATTGGCGCCCGCTCGACTGAGCGTCGCCACGTTGTCGCCGGATGGGAACTTCTATCGCTCCTCGCCGAAGAATCGGACTGATCAGGGATTCAACCGCGGCTGGAGTCGGTGAGCAGATCCACGAGCATGTGGGCGGTTGCCCCCCACACCGTTTCATCGTCGAGTTCGAAGAAGTGCAACGCGTGCGTTTTCGGCGCCTGTCCCCAACGTTCGAGCCGGTAGGTACCAGGAATGCTGAACTCCGACAACGGAGTCCATAGAACACGATCGACCTCAGCGGTCTGAGCAGCCAATTCTGGACGCTCGTCGAGAACCGCCACGATCGGCACGATGTAGCTTTGGCTCACAATGGTGTGGAGATGACCCAACTCGCCCACGACCGTCGGTGTCATCGGGTCGAGACCGACCTCTTCTGATGCTTCTCGAAGCGCTGTTTCGATGGGTGTCTCGCCTGAATCGAGCCGACCCCCTGGGAAGCTGATCTCGCCTCGGTGAGTGCGCATCTCCATCGACCGGCGCGTCAGCAGAACCTCGACCCCGCTCTCGCCATCGAACAGCGCGACAAGTACCGCTGACACACGTGCCTCGGGAAACGCCGGCTGCAGTGGGGCCGAAGCCGACGACACTGACTCGACGAGTTCGTCGAGACCCCAACTCGCGCCCTCCGGCCAGGGTGCCTCATCGTGCTGAGTCCATACCTCTGGCCGAGGGATCTGTTGAGCACCGCCTGCGCGGCGAGCAGTTCCGTTCATCGGATTCACGTCACGCGGAGGGGGTCCAGCCTTCGGCCGCGAGCTGGGCGAGAACCGTTGGAAGACCGGCGGTCTTCATGTTCGCGAGAGTACGACCAGGCGTCTCCTCGCCTTTCTCCCACTCTTCCAAGGCTGTGATGATCTTCGCCAAGTCAGGTGCGGGCTGTTCGAATGTCATTCCTTGAGCCTACGGCGCTGAATCGTTGGCATCGTCACCGCTATCAGCCATCGAGTCTTTCCAGCGACGAAGAGAATTCACCGTGTCGCCAACCATGCGTCCCGCCTGCTTGCCCAACTCTTCGCTCTCAGGCTTCGCTCGCGCCGCACGGCGAGCCTTGCGATCGGGGCGCTCCTGGAAGTCGGTATGGAACCACACGATGAAAAACACAAACGTGATCGCACCAACCAACAGCCGCCCAGTCGTCTCCTCTTCGACCCACGGCTGCAACGTCGACGCGGCGAGTACCGCCATGACGAGAATGTCCAGTACTCGATGCACTCTGCGACTGATGACGCGGAAGGCGCCAAGAGGCCCGGTGGTAATCGCCGCGTTCAGAATTATCAGCAGACCCATCACCGCCGGAACGGCGGGTTCTGGCTGCTGTACTGCCGCCGCGATCAGCACAAGACCGATCATGTACTCGACAATCTGGTGTATCCAGAACGGTCGCCGGATTCGCTCGATTTCGACCATCAGCACTGAGAGTACCGACTCAGGATGCAGTGCAGACGCGACGAGGCCCCGGGTCAGACCCGGGGCCTCGCATGAATCAGCTGGTGTTCAGAGGGGATTGCCCTCTTTACATCATGCCGCCCATTCCGCCCATTCCGCCGCCGCCCGGGGGCATCGGCATCTCGGGCTCGGGCTCGTCACCGACGAGACACTCGGTTGTGAGCACCATTGCTGCGATCGACGCAGCATTCTGGAGGCCCGCACGAGTGACCTTGGCCGGGTCGATGATGCCGGCCTCGATGAGATTCTCCATCTCACCAGTTGCGGCATTCATTCCGTTTGCACCATCGGCAGCCTCAATTTCGCGAACCACGAGCGACCCTTCGAGGCCGGCATTGTCAGCGATGTTACGGGCCGGCGCAGGGAGCGCGTCGTACACCGTCTTGGCGCCAGTCTTCTCGTCGCCTTCCAGCGAATCGACAACCCCGCTAACAGAGGTGCGGGCACGAATGAGGGCCGTTCCGCCACCGGCGACGACACCCTCTTCGATGGCCGCACGTACCGAAGACACGGCGTCTTCGATGCGGTGCTTCTTCTCTTTGAGTTCGACCTCGGTTGCGGCACCAACCTTGATCAGTGCCACGCCACCGGCCAGCTTCGCGAGACGCTCCTGGAGCTTCTCACGATCCCAGTCGGAGTCGGTGTTATCGATCTCAGCCTTGATCTGATTGATCCGGCCTTCGATGTCGTCGTGGGAGCCGCCACCATCAACGATGGTGGTGTTGTCCTTGGTGATGACGACGCGCTTGGCGGTGCCGAGCAGATCGAGGGTCAGGTTCTCGAGCTTGAGACCGACTTCCTCGCTGATGACCTGGCCACCCGTGAGCACTGCCATGTCCTGGAGCATCGCCTTACGACGATCACCGAAGCCGGGGGCCTTGACGGCCGCAGCGTTGAACGTGCCGCGGATCTTGTTCACGACGAGCGTGGCCAGTGCCTCGCCGTCGATGTCCTCGGCCACGATCACGAGCGGCTTGCCGGTCTGCATCACAGCTTCGAGAGTGGGCAGCATTGCCTGCACCGTCGAGATCTTGGCGCTGTTGAGCAGGATGTAGGCGTCATCAAGGACGACTTCCTGGCGCTCGGTGTCGGTCACGAAGTACGGCGAGAGGTAGCCCTTGTCGAACTGCATGCCCTCGGTGAAGTCGAGCTCGGTGCCGAATGTGTTCGACTCCTCGACCGTGACCACACCGTCTTTGCCGACCTTGTCGATGGCGTCAGCGATGACCTCACCGATCGACGCGTCAGCAGCCGAAATGGTTGCAACGCTGGCGATGTCAGACTTGTCGTCGACATCCTTGGACTGCGAGTGGATCGAATCGACCGCAGCGACAACAGCCTTTTCGATGCCGCGCTTGACGGACATCGGGTTGGCGCCTGCAGCGACGTTCTTCATGCCGACACTGACAATGGCCTGTGCGAGCACGGTGGCCGTAGTTGTGCCGTCACCAGCGATGTCGTCAGTCTTTGTGGCTACTTCCTTGACCAGCTGAGCGCCCATGTTCTCGAAGGGGTCCTCGAGCTCGATCTCCTTGGCGATGGAAACACCATCGTTGGTGATCGTTGGAGCACCGAACTTCTTGTCGAGTACGACGTTGCGGCCCTTCGGGCCAATCGTCACCTTGACAGCGTCGGCCAGCTTGTTGACGCCAGCCTCGAGAGCGCGACGCGCCTCATCATCAAAAATCAAAATCTTTGCCATGTTGGGGGTTTCCTCTTCTTTCCCGGTCAGCCCTGGACGATTGCCAGGACGTCGCGGCCATTGAGTACGAGCAGATCTTCGCCATCTACGGCGACTTCTGTCCCGCCGTACTTGGAATACAGGACGGTGTCGCCGACGCTGAGGTCGACGGGGATTACTTCACCCGTGGTCTCGGAACGCTTACCGGGCCCAACAGCGAGGACTTCGCCCTGCTGCGGCTTTTCCTTGGCGGTGTCCGGGATCACGAGACCGGATGCGGTTTGCGTCTCGGCCTCGTTGGGCCGGACCACGATGCGGTCATCCAGCGGCTTCAAATTCATGGTGTAAGCCTCCATTGGCTTCTTCACGTAGGGATGTGTTGACAAGCCGGAAACGAGTTAGCACTCGTGCCGACAGAGTGCCAACTCTATGAGGAGAAACCTGCTCTTAGCAACCGACACCCGAGAGTGCCAACCGAATATTTTCCAGGGTCTCTGCGAGTGGCATCCCGATCACATTGGTCACACTGCCGTCGAGACGCTCCACCAACGCCGCGCCGGCACCCTGGATGGCGTACGCGCCCGCCTTGCCACCCGGCTCACCCGTACCCACGTACCAATCCAGAGTGGCACTGTCGAGATCCACGAACGTGACCGCCGTATGGGTGACGTGTGTTCGAGTCGACGTCGACAGCCCCGCCGATCCCATCGCCATCACAGTGACCCCGGTGTGGACGCGGTGGGTGCGGCCAGACAACAACCGGAGCATTCTGCGCGCATCGGCGTCGTCCAGCGGCTTGGCCAGGATCTCGCCATCCACTTCAACGGTGGTATCAGCACCCACCACGATCTCTCCGGGCCGAGCAACCGCCGCCGCCTTCTCAACCGACAGTCGCCGCACGTAATCGATTGGTGATTCGCCGTCACGAACTGACTCATCGATATCCGCTGGCCGGACCTCGAAATCCAGGGCTACCTGCCGGAAAAGCTCCGAGCGTCGCGGCGACGAAGATGCCAAGATCAACCGCACACCAGGCGGGATTCGGATCACGTTCACCCTCCGGAGAGTGCCATCACGTCACCGTCGTCGGGCACGGTCGTGTCATCGAGAAGTTGGCCGCGCTGATGACCGTCGAGCCATCCAGCGGGAAGACTTACTTTGACGGGTCCGTTTGTGTGACCACGCTTGATGCGCTCGCCGCCTGCAACGATCTCCGCAGTCAGATCCAGGTCGGCGATCACATCTTCGAGCTCCATTATGCTCTTGATCATCGAGAAGCGCCGACGGATCTCGGGCCCGACGGGGTAGCCGCTGATGTACCATCCCGTGTGCTTGCGGAAGTCACGCATCGCATGGTTCTCCCCCATGTGATCAACCAGCAGACGAGCGTGATCGATCAGTACATCCATCACCTCGCCGAGGTTGCGACTCGGCTTGACCTCGCGGCCGCTGAGAGCGTCAACCAAGTCGCCGAACAGCCACGGACGGCCGAGACAACCGCGGCCGATGACCACACCGTCACAACCCGTCTCGGCCATCATGCGAACCGCGTCCTGCGCCTGCCAGATGTCGCCGTTTCCGAGAACCGGGATCGAGCCAACAGCCTGCTTGAGCTCCGCGATCGCTTCCCAACGGGCATCACCGGAGTAGTGCTGTTGCACTGTTCGGGCATGCAGCGCGATCGCCGCCACGCCTTCCTCGGCGCACACCTCACCCGTACGAATGTGCGTCAGCCAGTCGTCGAATAGCCCCATCCTGAACTTGGCGGTAACCGGGACACCGTACGGACTGGCATTCGATACCGCAGCACGCAGGATCGCTCGGAGCAACTCAGGGCGCGCCGGAACAGCCGCACCCCCTCCTCGACGAGTGACCTTGGCGGCAGGGCAACCGAAATTGATGTCGATGTGATCGACACGACCGGCATCACACAGCATGGCCACGGCCCGACCCATGATCTCCGGGTCGCTGCCGTATAGCTGGAGACTCCGTGGGTTTTCGCCCGGAGCGAAGCTGATCATGCGACTCGTCTTTTCATTGCCGTAGACCACGGGCGTAGCCATGACCATCTCGTTGACGTACACAAGGCCGGGCGCAAACCGTCGACACATCTCCCGAAAGGGAGCGTTGGTCACTCCCGCCATGGGAGCTAGTACCACGGGAGCCGAAAGCTCGTGTGCGCCGATCTGGAACGTCATAGCCGGAACAACGGTATCGGGAAGCAGCAGAGCGTCGCCCGCGAACGATGTCGGGCCGATTTCAGTCGATGAATGGGAGGCGGAGGTTTGGCGTGGCACCGACATCGAGGGATGTCGGCCCGTCTGAGCGAAGGCGATGCCACCCGGCTGCCGCGATCATCGCTGCATTGTCAGTGCACATCGAGCGGCGCGGCAAAAAACCCTGGATTCCGTCTTGCTCACATGCTCCGAGTATCTCTTCGCGGAGCAGCGAATTCGCCGCCACACCGCCTCCGAGCACGATTCCGGTTGCGCCGACCTGTGCGGCCGCCCGCCGGGCTTTACTCACCAGCACGTCGACCACCGCGGCCTGGAACGACGCCGCAACATCATCCGATCGAACCTCGGGATACTTGCGGACGTAATTCATTACCGACGTCTTCAGCCCACTGAACGAAAAGTCGTAACCATCGTTGAGCATCGCCCGTGGAAAGCGAATCGCATCTGGATTACCACTCATTGCAGCTCTGTCGATCGCCGGCCCACCTGGGTACCCGAGATCGAGGAACCTCGCCACCTTGTCGAAGGCCTCGCCCGCCGCGTCGTCGATGGTCTGCCCAACAAGCCGGTATCGACCGTGGTCTTGCATCTCGATCATCATCGTGTGCCCACCAGATACGAGTAACACGAGCAGAGGGAACTCCAGCGACGGGTCCTCGAGGAAGGCGGCATACAGATGTGCCTCCATATGGTTGACGCCCACAAACGGCACGTCCCACGCCAAGGCCAATGACTTGGCCGCCGACACACCGACAAGCAGTGCGCCAATCAGCCCGGGGCCGACCGTGCAGGCGACCGCGTCGATCCGATCCGCTTCGACACCGGACTCCACAATTGCTCGGGCCACGATCGGATTGAGTGCCTCGAGGTGCGCCCGCGACGCAATTTCCGGCACAACACCGCCAAAGTCGGCGTGCAGATCGTTCTGTGTCGAGACAACACTAGACACGATGTCGTAGCCCCCCATCACGAGCGCCGCCGCCGTTTCATCACAGCTGGTTTCGATGCCGAGTACCAGCGTGGAGTCGTCGACCACGATGTCAGGACTCATGGGAGTCGCTCCCGAATCTCGTTGAGCCGTACTGCATAGTCAGCACTCTCAATATCGTTGCACCACATCACGATGGCATCCTCAGTGTTCTCGTAGTACTTCTTCCGAACACCTGCCGGACCGAACCCGAATCGGCGGTACAACTCTTGTGCCCCAACACTCGATGCCCGCACTTCGAGTGTCCACGCCGGGCAGCCACGACTGATCGCCTCGTCGGCCAGTGCCAGCAGCAGGTGGCTGGCGACACCGGTCCGGTGTTGTCCCGGGGCTACCGCAACGTTCGTGACGTGAGCCTCATCAGCCGTGAACCACAATCCGGCGTACCCGACGATCGTTCGTCGGCGACGACCCACCAAATAGTGGCGCGACCCAGACTTCATCTGCTCGATCTCACTCTCGAACACACCCCGCGACCACGGACGTGGATAGCTCGCGGCCTCTATCGTCATCACTCCGCTGCGAAGGTCGCGGCGGCGCAGGTTGGCGATATTCAGTCCGACGGCCCCAGTGCTCACTGTCGAGTCAGGCGAATCACGACGCAGCAACCGTTCAATCACACTCATGATCGCGCGGCCCTCGTCGACCAGTTGATCTGCGCGTCAGGTGGTCTCAGATAGATCGGCTCTATCTCCCACGGGTTGACCCATTCCTCGCGGAGGGCGCGGGCATGAGCAAGCTGTACCAGTGGCGCTGCCGAAGGTTGCGCATCGCCCCCAATCTCGCAGTGGAATCCGTCGAGGATCTCCTCGCGGTACCGCAGCGCACCATCACCGACACACAACACATCCTGACTTCGCGCGAGCAGGTCGGCGACAAGTTCTTCAACCGGGCCGACGATAGGTGGAGTGACCTGCTGCACTCCACCCGGAACCTGCCTGTACATGGCATAGAACACTTCGCTCTTACGGGCATCGATCACCGGAACGACCACTCGATCCGTCAGCCGACACGGGAAAGCCAGAAGGTCGAGCGAGGAGATCCCGATCATCGGTACCCGGAGCGCTTGCGCAATCGCCTTCCCCGAAGCAAGCCCGACACGCATCCCCGTGAAGAGACCCGGGCCCACATCGACAGCCACAACACTGATCTCCTCGAGATCAATCCCGGCCTGACGACATACAAAATCGATCGCCGGAACGAGTGTCTCGGCATGACGGCGGCCCCTGATCACTTCGAAGAGACCAATGACGCCCTCGTGACCACCGATCGCGACGCTGACCCGGTCGGTTGCAGTTTCGATTCCCAGAATCAGCATCGGAACTCCTCACAGGCCGTCTCCAGACGACTCCACCGGGCCGCCCAGAGAGGGCCCGTCGCGGACAGGTCCAGCATGCGGACATCCTCATCATCGGGATCGGGCTCGAGATGCACCAGAAGATGATCGCCGAACAACGAATCGACGACATCACCCCACTCGACGAGGACAATCCCCTTGGACTCCGCCAACTCCTCGAGTGCGAGGTCGGCAACTTCCGCGGTGCGATTGAGACGGTACAGATCGGCATGGTGCAACATCAGCGGCTCATGCCCATCACCAATCACGCCACCGGGCGCCCCGTCCGCCTCGATCTCATAACTGTGCACAAGGGTGAAAGTGGGTGACGTAATCGGCTCGGTCACGCCCAGCGCGCGACCAAAACCCTGCGCGAACGCCGTTTTCCCGGCGCCCATCTCACCCGAGAGCAGGACGAGATCACCGGGCCGCGCCAATCCGGCCAAAGACGCGGCGATCGCCTGCGTATCCGACAACGATGATGCACGGAGTTCCAACATTTCAGGTGTCGATGCTACGCCGCGGCACCCTTGGTACTCGCTGGCTGATGCCGCAGACGATCTCATAGCCGATAGTTCCGAGTCGATCAGCCCATTCCTCGGCACGAATACTCACCGGACCGTCCGGACCATCCTGTTCACCGATCAGAACGACATCGTCACCGACGCGAACTTCGTCGTCTCCGCAGTCGACCATCAACTGATCCATCGTGATGCTGCCCACGATCGGGCGGCGGCGGCCTCCGATCAACACCTCTCCCCCGGTCGTCGAAAGCCGCCGCGGCACGCCATCGGCATACCCGATCGGAATCGTCGCCACCGTCGTGTCACGGTCGAACGTGTGCCGCGATCCATAGGAGATCCTGCTGCCGGCACGAACCTGTTTGACATACGACACCCGTGCCAGCAGTTCCATTGCCGGGCGAAGCTCACCGCACAGGTGATCAACACCATGACCCGGTGACAGCCCGTACATCGCGATTCCTATCCGAACCAGTGAACGCCGCGAGTCTGGACACGACAGTGCAGCTGCCGAATTCGCCGCATGTACAAGTGGCCCATCGGAGATGTGGCGCAACGCTGTGTCGAACTGTTCCAGCTGATGAAGGGTGGCTCGGTCGTTCGGATCATCAGCATCAGCGAGGTGTGTGAACACTCCGGCAAGCCGAATTGCTGGGGCCCGCTCCTCGACGCACGCAACAAACGCTGGTACCGCATGCGGATGCGCTCCGACGCGCTGCATTCCTGTGTCGATCTTGAAGTGAACCGGCATGCCGGCGGGGCCCTCGGCGACCAGTGCATCCAGGAACCGTCTCGTGTACACGCTCGGCGTCAGCCGGTAGCGCACGATGTGCGGCGCATTGTCCTCGGGTTGCTCACTCAGCAACAGAATCGGCGCGTCGATGCCGGCCCGACGTAACTCGATGCCCTCCGACGTGAGCGCCACACAAAGCCCCTCCGCTCCGGCGTCGATGGCCGCACGCGCGACATCTATGGCCCCATGTCCGTACCCGTCCGCCTTCACGACGGCCCAAACCGCTGACGGGGCCACCACTTCTCGGATGTGGGCAATGTTGTGTCGCACAGCGCCGAGGTCGACCTCTGCCCACGCCCAACGCGTGTCGACAGTCATCTGATCAACCGCATCTGTTCACCACAGTCCTGCCACCGCCTGTGGTAGGCGTTCGACCAGGTCGCCTGCAAGCAGACCGACCTCTGGTCCCAGCCGTGCCGCTTCGGCGTGAATCCAAGCGGCTGCAGCAGCCGCACGCTCGGGTGGCGCACCAGCGGCCAGTGCCATCCCGATCATTCCTGCCAGCACATCGCCGGATCCTGCGGTCGCCAGCCGTTCGTCTCCGTGATCGACGACCAAGATCTCGCCCATGGGCGCCGCAACAACTGTGGTGGGCCCCTTGAGTAGAACCGTGCAGTCGAAGTCGGATGCCAGACCACGGGCAGCAGCAACGCGGTCGGCACCGGGCGACGCACCACTGAGCACGGCGAACTCGCCATCGTGAGGTGTCAGAACAGTCGGCAACTCTCGAGCCGACAGCAACGGTCCGGCACCGTCACCGCTCCACGCCGATGCAAAGAGCCCGTCGCCATCGACAACTACCGGGACCGGCACCTCGGCGACTGTCTGACGCACCGAGGGGATCGTAAATTCCTCGCGCCCCAAGCCCGGCCCGATGACCAGTGCCCCGAATCGATCGATGTCGGACATTACTTCGTCGGTGAAATCAAACGATGCAATCCGTCGCTGGATGATCTCGCTTCGAGCGTTCGGGTCCATACCTGGACTCGACAGTGCCACTAGCCCGGCGCCTGCTCGCGCCGCCGCAGCTGCACACAGTCGGCCGGCTCCAAGCATCCCGGGGCTGCCTGCAATGATGCGCACCGCGCCCTTCCACTTGTGCGCGTCGCTTGCGCGGGCCGGCCACCATGATGCGGCATCTGTTCGCTCGACCAGGTGTTGATCAGCGCTCGACACGTCGAGGCCGATGTCGACAACCTCGACTTCGCCGGCGAGGTTTCGGCCTGCTCCGAAGAGCAGACCCGGCTTCAGCGCCTGGAAGGTCACGGTCCGATCAGCGGGCAGCACGCCAGGGCCTGCCTCGCCGGTGAGCGCAAGCACCCCGCTCGGGATGTCGACGGCCAAGACCATCGCATCACCGACCTCAGGGGCCGTCCACTCGCCCTTGAAACCTGTCCCGAACGCGGCGTCGATGAAGAGGTCAGCGCGCGGCACGACACTTGGGCGCTCCTTCGCATCGAACACACGGACCTTGACACCCCGACGCTGCAAGTAGTTCGCCGCAACTCGGCCATCCGCTCCGTTGTTCCCACCGCCAGCGAGCACATTGACAACTCGGCCGTACGTGCCTCCGAGCATGTCCAGGGCCGTCCGCGCTACCTCGCGCCCAGCGCGGTCGACTAGTACTTCGACGGGCTCCGGTGCTGCCCTGTCGATGGCACCCATCTCTTCCGGTGTCACAATTGGGATCATCGCATCCGAGCGTAATGATGCCGACAGGATCCAGACGCGTCAGGCCGAGGGAAGATCAGTAAGTGAGGAGCGACTCTTTGAGTTCGCGCTTGACAAATTTGCCGTTCGCGTTTCGGGGCAGCGCTTCGCTGAGGAACCAGATCCGCTCAGGGATCTTGAACTTTGTCATGTGCTCAGCAAGCTCGGTGCGAAGTTGTTCCTCAGTCAGCGTCTTGCCGGGCGCCAGCACAATCGCTGCCCCGACGATCTCACCGAGGCGATCATCGGGAACCCCGAAGACTGCCACCTCCGCAACCGCACCGTTCTCGTAGATCGCGGCTTCAACCTCGGAGCAGTACACGTTCTCGCCACCGCGGAGAACCACGTCCTTGATCCGGTCAACGATGAAGACGAAACCATCTTCGTCAATCGTCGCGACGTCACCGGTGCGGAACCACCCGTCACGGATTCCGTCGGCGGTCGATTCCTCCCGGTTGAGGTACCCTTTGATGACGACCGAGCCACGTACGCAGAGTTCGCCAGCTTCACCGGACGTGACTTCTGCGCCACCCTCGTCGACCAATCGAACATCGAGTGTCGGGACGATTCGGCCACACGATGCCGGCTTTGCCAGATAGAGGCTGCCCGAGTTGGAAGTAACGATGCCGTGCGTCTCGGTGAGGCCGTAGCCGGTTCTCGGCGCACCGCCCGACAACGACTTGTCGATCTTGTCGACGAGGTCAGGCTGCAACGGTGCACCCCCGCCACCCATTCCGAGGAGCGTCGACGTGTCGCGTCGCCCCCAATCGGGATGCATGAGAAGTTCTCGACTCATGGTCGGCACGCCAGAGAAGCTCGTCACACCTTCGCGTTCGATCAGTTCCAGCGCACGTTCGGGGTTCCACTTGTACGTGAGTACGATCCGCGCCCCGGAGACGGTCGCCGGGTGCAAGACGCAGTTGTTGGCAGTCACGTGAAACAACGGCGTCGAAGCCATCAACACGGCCTGCTTCGGTTGCCCGTCATCGTCGGCCGACGTCGTTGGCTCAGCAGCTCTCGCAGCCGCGAGCCCACCGACGCTTGCCATGAACGCCACGTGCATCAGGTTGTGGACCGAGCCGCGGTGGGTGAGCTGCGCTCCTTTCGGTGATGCGGTCGTTCCCGAGGTGTAGAAGATGCATGCATCGTCATCAGGATCGATGTCGACCTCGGGAAGCTCGGCGGGAGCTGCCGCAGGGTCGATGATGTCTTCCCAGCGGTCGGCATCGGCCGGAAGTGCGCCGTCATAGCGAACCGTCATCAGGTGCAACGGGCTCTCTGCACGCAGGCCATCGAGTACACCGAGAACTCGTTCGACCCGTTCGCCGTCGGCGATCAGCACCTTTGGTCGGGAGTCGGCGAGACCGAACTCCATCTCCCCCGTTGTCCACCAGGCATTCATTCCTACGCACGCCGCACCGATCGACACAATGGCCCAGTACCCGAACACCCACTCGGGGTAGTTCCGCATCGCAATTGCAACTCTGTCACCTGGTTCGACGCCGTAGTCGTTGCGCAGACGCGAGGCGAGCGAGCGGATAATTGCGTCAGCTTCTGAATATGTGTAACGCTCATCTTCGTAGACCACGTAGTCACGATCGCCGTAGCCACGGGCCAGCTCCCAGACTGAACGCATCGACGGCAGTGCCGACTCGAAAACGCGGATCGGCACATCGCGCACCGAGATTTCCTTCATCGCGAACTGGGCGCCTGGTGCCGTCAATTCATCCCATGCGGAGAGGTACTCGTCAATCATGGCGGACATGATTACACCGTCCGCACGTCATTCGGCAATCACATAGGCGGCAGCCATGATGTCGCTGTGCGTCAGCGACAGATGCCACCGCGAGATTCCGGCCTCCGCTGACAGCTCAGCAGCACGGCCTGCGAACGCTAGTGACGGTTGGCCGGACGCGGCCCGCTCGACCCACACGTCGTGAAAGGCGAAAGCCCCGAGGCCGAGACCGAGAGCCTTCATGACCGCCTCGCGTGCTGCGAAACGAGCTGCGAGCGAAGGCACAGGGTCGAGCTTGGGAGCCACGTAGGCCAGTTCGACATCGGTAAACAGTCGGATTCGCATCGTCGGAGTTCGCTCGAGAGAGCGTCGGAAGCGTTCGATGTCGACAAGATCGATGCCGACTCCAATCATTGATGCATCCTGAGGGGCACCATCATGCGGCTCATCGACGCCAATAATCAGCGGTGTCGGAGATCGGTCCGATGAGTAGTTCTTGGACGGAGAGTTCACCGAGTAGCGATTCGTCGAAGCTTCCTTCAGTTTCAGTGACCCAGTCGACGAGACGGTCGTAACGGTGGTCATAACCCTGCAGCACGGTGCGCATCATGTCAGCTGGCAAACGATCATGGAGTGCGAGGTGAAGCAGTGTGAGCCCCGTGGTTTCGCCGGCCTTCACCTCGGGGATCAACACAACAGTTCGCCCGTCGTTTCGGCCGAGAGCGACAAGTACCTCACGCTCCGAAGACACACGGTGCTTGGTTCCGCGGAGCGCAGCATTTCTGTCGACACGGCTCGGCAGATCGCGCGAGATCCCACCGCGGTCGATGACAGAGATCGTGTCTCCCTCAATGTTGTACCGCGTGTAGCCGCGCACGTCCTTGACCGCAGGATCGAGATCTGCGAGGACCTTCAGCGTGCGGTAGCTGAGTACATCACGGCCAGCTCCGGCGGCAAGCACTGCCTGCACGAGTGGCCGATCGATGACACCTTCATCGCTACGAGAGATGCCGACGGTGACGGTCTTTGCCTGATGCTTGATGGTGTCGACGGGGCGGGTCAGTTCCTCGATGGCTCGCGTGAGAGACGCCACGAGGTCATCGATCAGAACGATGGGCGTACCGACTTTTCCAGATGCTTGCTGGAACTGCTCAACGGGCCGATCTGACATCACGTCTCGAAATAGACCGAAGAGACGCGCGGCTGTCGATGCTTCGACCTGGCCATCGTAGATCCCGGAACGAAGACCATCGTGGAAACGCTCGGACGGCTGACGAAGTCCACTGCGGAGCTCGAGGAGGACCTCGTCGCCCGAAAGACCGGCACCGACAAGTTGCTCGATGGATTCGCGAGCTTCGCGCAACGGGTCTGCGCTTGCGTCGATCGCCAGCGCCGCCTCATAGCCGAAGAGGTGACCGACCATTGCGGACAATATGAAGCCCAGCGCAGGGTCAACCGGCGGCACCCCAATGGTCGCCTCGGCGTCGTATCTGCTCTCGCCATCATTGGCGACAACGATTGGCGTCGCCTTGTGCGCCTTGAAGATTGCCACTTCCTTTGCGACGTCGTCTGCGGTTGAACCGACCAAACCCGCTGCGCAGACCAAGATCATTGGCTCAGACGACAGATCGATGTGCTTCTTGTCCTCGGTCGAGTCGCAAGCCATCGATTTGTAGCAGAGTTCGCTGAGCTTGATTCTGACTTCCTCGGCGGCGACCTTGTTCGGCCCGTTGCCGACGACCGCCCAATGGCGCCTCGAGGGCGCAAACCGTCTGGCGGCGTTGCCGATCAACTCGCGACGCGCCAGAACTTCGCGCATTGCGGCAGGAATCTCGCGTAGTGATGTGAGCAGCTGAGACCGTCGAGCCTCATTGCCATATCCAGCCGCCTCAGCTATCGCACAAGACAGGAGGGCGCCGGCGGCGACCTGGGCATAGAACGCCTTTGTCGACGCCACACTCATTTCCACATCCCGACCATCGGAGGTGTACATCACACCATCGGCCTTGTCGGTCAGATCGCTGCCACGTCTGTTGACGATGCCGATCACGTGAGCTCCACGCGAGCGCAGAAGGTCGACGGTGCGATTCGTGTCGGTGGTCGTGCCGGACTGGCTGACGGCGATAACCAATGTGTCACTCATATCGAGTCGCAACCCGAAACCGGAGAGCTCGGTCGCCGTAATCGCGTCGACATCCAGCACAGATTCTGTCAACTCATCGAGGATCACCGCTGTACTTTGCCCAGCGACCGCTGCAGTGCCCTGACCGATCACGCTCACGCGGGTGATGGTGCCATCGGCCAGCCGATCGGAAATCGATGGCGGAAGTGCCCGTTCGCCAACTACCGCGCGCAGACGTCCACTGCGCTCGAAGACCTTGCCGCGCAGGGTCTTGGCAAAACTGTTGGGTGCCTCGGAAATCTCCTTGAGGAGGAAATGCGGGGCACTGCCCCTGTTGATGTCACGAGTTGTAACCTCCGCGGTCACTATGTCGGTGGCATCCAGCAACATCTCGCGGCCGTCGTACCCGAAGCGGGCGACGCCACGGAGTTCACCGGCGGCGGCACCATCGAGCACGACTATCTCTCCGCCGTGCTCGCCATCCATCCGTATGTAGTTTGCCGTCTCCTCGACGACCCCATACGGTTCGCTGGCGACGATGTAGGCGTCGTCGGCCAATCCGACGTACAGACCCTGACCACTCCCGCGCAGGGCGAAAAGCAGTTTCGCCGGTTCGGCGGCACTGGCCACTCCGATTGCGACTGAGCCCTCGAATTCCGACACGGTTCGGCGGAATGCCTCGGTCAATCCGACGCCATCAGAACCATGACTACCCGTCAGGTGTCGAGACACAAGTGTGGGGATGACTTTTGCATCAGTAGTGATCGACGCCGGGATACGAAGTTCGTAAGCGGCTCGGAGATCAGCATGATTGTCGACGTCACCGTTGAGCGCAGCGACCACGTATGGCGGCAGCGGAGTCCCGGCGGGTTGCTCCAACTCGACAGAGTTGAGGGGATGCGTATTCGGTTCGCTGATGATGCCAACGCTCGCCCAGCGTGTATGGCCGAGCAATGCGACACGCGCACCTGGTGATCGCAGTGCGCGCCGGAGCAGCGCGTCGGCGCTGAGAGCTTCGCGCAAGGCTGCGGTGTTGTCACCGAGCTCTCCGATCTCCGCGGCAGCCTTATAGACGAACGAAAGACAGTCGCCGTTGTCATGAACAGCGCTGGCCGAACCAGATTGGAAGAGCGGGTCCGTGTCACGGCCCGCAAGCAACACAGCTAGTGCATCGGGGTCGATGTCGTGGCCCCACACGAATACATGCAAACCCGCTGAGTCGCGCCCGCGTACCTCGAGGCGATCGATCGCGGAAAGTGCCTGCTGTATCGCAAGATATCCACCCAGCGATGACCCTCCGGCATCCTGACCCGCCAGAGCGAATACCTCGTGAGTTGTGCGCAGTCGGTCGTTGCGGACCGCCCAGAGTCCGTCTCTCAGGGCAATGAGTTCGGCGTTGGCCTTCTCCAGCTGCTCGGCAGCGAGGCCGGAGACGTTGACCTCGAGCTCCATCTCAACACCATCTGCGAATGCGTCGAGCTGATCGAGCCGCGATATCAATGCCGCCTCGAGGTCAGCCTGGGCGGTAAGCGCCATGACCCCAGGGAGGCCCCGCAGCATTGAGTCGACGCCGGCTACGCGGTGAGCCACATCCGTCACATTCGGGCGTGCACCGAGAGCATTGTCGAGCCCAGCCAAGATCTCCTCGGACATCGGCGTCGCTCGGGTCGGAGGGCGGCTGATGATGCCGATGATGCCGCACATGGCGAACCAGGCTATCTACAACTACCCAGTTGTACCGGCCGCTCCGCGGCGTCAGGCGAAGCGTGTGCTGGCATGGCCGGCGAGGTCGTCGGCGACACGTTGAGCCTGTTCACGGGTGGGAGCTTCGACCATCACTCGGATCAGTGGCTCAGTGCCACTCGCCCGCACCAGTATTCGGCCGGTCTCACCCAGCGATGCCTCCGCAAGTGCGATCTCGTCCGCGAGACGATCGACGACATCGAGCACGCGTTCAGCTATTCGGACGTTGACCAGTACCTGTGGCAACGAGGTCATTGCCCCGGCCGCAAGATCAGCCAGCGAGCGGCCGGTCCGCGCGATTACATCGAGCAGGACAACGGCGGTGAGGAGACCATCACCGGTCGTGGCATGATCGGCAAAGATGACATGACCCGACTGTTCACCGCCGAGCGAGTGACGACCGGCCGCGAGCGCCTCCAGTACATAGCGATCACCGACGGCCGTCTCGACGACGTCGATACCCGCATCGCGCATTGCCAAGCGGAAGCCGAGATTGGTCATGACCGTTACGACGACCGTGTCATTACGGAGCTGCCCGCGAGCCCGTAGATCTTCCGCTGTGATGGCGATTATGTGATCGCCATCGACGATGTCACCGGTGTGATCGACCGCGATCAACCGATCGGCATCTCCGTCGAGCGCGACTCCGATATCTGCTCCATGTTCGACAACCGCCGCCGCAACAGCCTCGGGCGCAGTGGCGCCGCAGCCCTGATTGATGTTTCGCCCATCGGGATCCGCAGCGATGACAACGACATCGGCCCCGGTCACACGAAGTACGTCGGGAGCAACTTCGTAGGCTGCGCCGTTGGCTGCATCGAGCACGACCTTCACGCCGCTGAGACCTCGGCCTTCGAGAATCGCGAGAACATGGTTCATGTACGGCTCGTGATCGACGGATGTGTGGATCAGGCCGGCGGGGCCGCGCGGTGTCATAAGCAGTTCGAGTTCGGCTTCGATTTGCTGCTCGACCGCGTCTTGCAGTTTGACGCCACCCGTTGCGAAGAGTTTGATCCCGTTGTCGCCGTAAGGATTGTGTGATGCCGAAACGACAGCACCAACGGCACCGAGTCGTTGGGCCTCGAACGCAACCATGGGCGTGGGCACCACACCCAGACGAACCACATCGAGGCCTTCAGCAGAAAAACCGGCACACAACGCGGCATCGAGCATTGGTGTCGATTCACGCGTGTCGCCGCCGACCACGACCTGCGTTGTGTTGGTCGATGATCCCAAGATGCGGGCCGCAGCGCGCCCGAGGTGCAGTGCAAACTCAGCAGTCAGTTCGGTATTGGCGACCCCACGGACGCCATCCGTGCCGAACCTCATGAAGCCGTATCAGCGCTTGGTGAACTGTGGTGCCTTGCGCGCCTTCTTGAGGCCGTACTTCTTACTCTCCTTCTTACGCGAGTCACGCGTCAGGAGGCCGGCCTTCTTCAGAGTTGCCCGGTATTCAGGATCAACTTCGAGCAACGACCTGGCAATGGCCAAGCGCAATGCCCCGGCCTGACCGCTGACCCCGCCACCGTGAATCTTCGCCGTGATGTCGTATGCGTCATTGGTTTCGGTGACAGTGAGTGCCTCGGAGACGACCATCCGCGACACTGCGGTCGGAAAGTATTCTTCGAGGGGTTTGCCATTGATGAGGAACTGGCCGGTGCCAGGACGAACCTGGGCCCGAGCGACAGCTTCCTTGCGACGTCCGGTGGTCTGGGTGAGCGGTGCAGTTGACATGATGTCTCTCTCGGATTCTTCTACAGCGTCAGATCTCAGCGAGCTTTGGCCGCTGGAACTTCGAGGGTCTTGGGCGACTGGGCCCCATGCGGATGTGTGGGGCCGGCATAAACCTGCAGCTTCCTGAGTTGCTGGCTGCCTAGTGCGCCCTTCGGGAGCATCCCTCTGACCGACTTTCGTACTGCGTCAGCGGGCTTGCGAGCGTGAAGGTGAGCGTAGGTCTCGGACTTGATGCCGCCCGGGTAGCCACTGTGCCGGTAGACCATGGTCCGCTCAGCCTTGCCGGCGGTCATGACGATCTTGTCGGCGTTGACGATGACTACATGATCACCCGTGTCGATGTTCGGTGTGTAGATCGGCTTGTGCTTGCCGCGCAGGAGGCGCGCAACCTCGGTGCACAGTCGGCCGAGCACGAGGCCTTCGGCGTCGACGACGTGCCATTCACGTTGGATCTCACTTGGTTTCGGGGTGTACGTAGCCATGCCGCAATCTCTGTCGAATCTGTATTACTCGGGTGCTTTGTGAACCGTGAAATGATACGGCGGTTGACGCACCGCTCCAACCCTCAGAGCCAACGGGGTAGCGCAAATACCGTCCCAGACCCCATCACAGTCGGGGACTACAGTTATTTTGCGCTATGTCGTCAGAATCACCGGAGAATGAGAAGAACGCACGGTTGGAGGACCCGCGGACCGGGCCCAGACAAATTGGCAACACCGACGCGGTCTCCGCAGAGTTGTCATATGACGGGCTCGCCGACCCGGTTCTGGCGATCGACAGCACGGGCGTTCTTCGATATGCCAATGACACCGCCGCCGAAGTGCTCGGTTGGGATCACTCTGAGTTGCTCGACACCTTCGTACTCGATCTGGTCCATCCGGATGACCTGAATCTCGCCACGGCGGCGATGGAGACAATCGTCACGAAACGGTTCGGAGAGCTCATAACGCTTCGGGTCAGAACCGGTCACGGCACGTGGAGACACCTCGAATTCAGGGGCACCCACCGCGAAGCTGTCGATACGGATTCGAACACAGGCGTTACCGACGAATTGATTTTGATCGTCGCGCGTGACGTCACCGACCGGCACCGTCTCGACTTCGACAAGGGTGACACTCAGCTGTTGCGGACAGTGATGGCAACCATGCAGGGGATGGTTGTGCTCGTCGACAGCACCGGGCGGGTCCGCTCGGTCAACGGCGCAGTGACTCGTCTGCTCGGTCATGACCCTGAGGTCATTCGTGGTCAGTTCATCGGTGACTTTCTGCATGAAGACGATTCCGGCCACATCCTCGAAGCGGTCCTTGGGGTGGTCCCACAAGACTCGATCACGCTCGACGCGCGGCTGAAGACCGCTGATGGCGCCTCACTCGTCTGCGAGTTCACGGTGAACAACCTCCTCGATGACCCTGTCGTGGAGAGCTACGTCATCAGCGCTCAGACCGCCACGGCTCTCACCGATGCCCGCAACCGCGTCGAGTTTCTCGCCGAACACGACAGCCGAACTGGTTTACTCAACCGCGACGGCTTCATGCACAGTGTCGAAACGCTGATGCAAGGCGGCGGCGGTCTGGGAATCTTGATCATCGACATCGTGCGATTCCGCTCGATAAACGAGCTATACGGCGAGTCTGTCGGTGATGCCGTACTGTCAGCCGTCGCCGACCGAATCAACGAGATCCGATGGCCCGGACTCATTACTGCCAGATTCGGCGGCGATGAGTTTGTCATGGCGGTTCGAGCTGCGAGCCCGAGCACCGTCGAGATGCTGCGCGAACGTGTCCGCCGCGACGTCGCGCGACCAATCATCGCTAACGATCAAGAAGTCAATTTCAACATCCGAACAGCCACGGCCTTCGAGCCACGTCCACAGGTTCTCGATGCTTTGCTCGTCAGCGCGAGCACCACGTTGGTGTCAACGAAACGATCTGTCGATCCTGAGATCGGCGGAATCTCGGTCGACGCGATCAACGAACGTCGGCGACAACTCGATCATCTTCGGGAGGCGCTGACTGCGGGCCAGATCCAGCCACATTTTCAGCCGATCGTCGACGTCCATGGCAACATCATGGCAGTTGAGGCATTGGTGCGTTGGGTTCACCCCCTACGCGGACTGCTGGGAGTCGCGGAGATCCTTCCGCTCGCGCAGATGGCGGGTCTCGCGGAGGCCGTCGATGACTCTGTACTCGATATGGCTCTCGAGTTTGCTGTCCGCCTCACAGAGGCGGGGTACGCCGAAACCGAGGTGCACATCAACATCGACCCGAAGGTCATCGCCCGACCCGCATTCGGTGCATCCTTTCTCGAGCGGTGCCGCAAGATTGGCGCGAACGCGGCCCAGATCGTCGTCGAGATCACCGAGACCGACCTGCTGGCACCCGGGGCTACCTCCCTCGCCAACATGCAGAAACTTCGCTTCGCGGGGACGCACGTGTCAATCGACGACTTCGGTACGGGCTATTCGAGCCTTGCTCACCTTCTCGAACTGCCAGTCGACGGAGTGAAGATCGATCGACGCTTCGTCGCCGGAATCGACATCGACTCGGCAGCAACAAACCTGACCACCGCGATCCTCGGTCTCAGCGAGAACTTGAACCTGACCTGCGTCGCCGAAGGCGTCGAGCAGCCG
>Ga0209013_10000795_pt1 | contig 28785 bp, 31 predicted proteins | sample Cruoilmetagenom2_FD_187291 | JGI IMG/M metagenome (GOLD analysis project Ga0209013, IMG submission 187291) | Oil polluted marine microbial communities from Coal Oil Point, Santa Barbara, California, USA - Sample 2 (SPAdes) (version 2) | ecosystem: Environmental > Aquatic > Marine > Oil seeps ...
TCGTCGTCCCCGTATTTTAATCGCGAAGATGGGGCAAGACGGGCACGATCGAGGAGCTAAAGTTATTGCCACTGCCTTTGCCGATCTAGGATTTGATGTAGATATCAGTCCACTTTTCCAAACACCAGCAGAAACTGCACTTCAAGCAGTTGAAAATGATGTACATGTTGTCGGTGTAAGTTCATTGGCAGCAGGACATATGACATTAGTTCCCTCATTAAAAGAGGAGCTAGCTAAGCTCGGTAGAGAAGATATTTTAATCGTTGTTGGTGGGGTTATTCCTGCGCAAGATTATGCTTTCCTTCGCGAAAATGGGGCTTCAGCAATTTTTGGACCAGGGACAGTTATTCCGGTTGCTGCACAAAAAGTAATTGAGGAGATTTATAAGCGCCTTGGCTACGAGGAAGTGGAAGGTTAATGTCAAAAAAAGCTAATAATAACGAATCTTCTATGCATGTGATGAGTGGCATTAAATCGCAACATGATGGTGTGGGGAAAGCTTCTATTAAAAAGTTCTCGAAAAAAATGCCTCTTCACATCGATGAAGAGGAATATTCCCGTCAAATTCAAGATGGATCCAGATTGCATTTAGCAAAAGCAATCACGTTTATCGAAAGTACTGTAAGTGATCAACAGCTTATTGGGCAGCGGTTATTGAAAAACTTACTCTCGTTTTCAGGTAAAAGTATTCGAATTGGTATTACAGGAGTACCAGGTGTTGGGAAGAGTACTTTTATAGAAGCATTTGGGAAAATGCTATGCGATCAAGGATTTAAAGTTGCAGTATTAGCAATAGATCCTAGTTCTTCGTTGACAGGCGGTAGTATTCTTGGAGATAAAACGAGAATGGAAGAGCTCGCCAAGCATCCGAATGCATTTATAAGACCTTCTCCAACTGCAGGCACACTTGGTGGCGTGCATAAAAAGTCACGCGAGACGATGCTACTATGTGAGGCCGCCGGATACGATGTCATATTGGTTGAAACGGTTGGAGTAGGTCAGAGTGAAACGATTGTTCGTGGAATGGTAGATTTCTTTTTATTATTAGCGCTTACAGGTGCTGGTGATGAACTACAAGGGATGAAAAAAGGGATTATGGAACTAGCGGATGCTATTATAGTTCATAAAGCAGATGGATCGAATGAGAAGTTAGCGAAAAAAACGGTTGCTGAGTACAAGCAAATTCTCCATTTCTTGGCACCATCCTCTCCATATTGGCAGACTCCGGCACTTGCAGTATCTTCGCTACAGAAAATTGGCTTAGATATTGTGTGGGAAAATGTACTTAAATTTGAGCAAGTGTTGAAAGAAAAGTCTGTCTGGCAACAAAGAAGAAAAGAACAAACAGTGGAATGGTTTAAAACGATGATTGTCGATCGCTTATATGATGATTTTTTTTCGTCCAATGTTAAAAAGCAATCTATGGCGACTTTAGAACAATTAGTCCGAGATGAAAAAATAACGGTTTCTCAAGCGGTTACCGATCTATTTTCCTCGAATCCAAATCAATAATCTGATAAGATAAACATAGCTTAAAAAGGAGAGTGGCAAAAATGAATATGGATTTTAATCTTTATATGAACGATATATTAGTACAAGCTCGTGGAGAAATGGATGCAGCTGGTTATGAGCAACTAGAAACACCTGAAGCAGTAGATGCTGCATTTGCTCGTCAAGGAACTACTTTAGTAATGGTAAACTCTGTATGTGGATGTGCTGGAGGAATTGCGCGCCCTGCTGCGGCTAACTCTGTACATTATGATAAACGACCAGACCACTTAGTGACTGTTTTCGCTGGTCAAGACAAATTGGCAACTCAACAAGCACGTAATCTATTCGGAGATGATCATTTACCTTCTTCTCCTTCATTTGTTTTGTTAAAAGATGGACAACCAGTAGCTGAAATTGGTCGTCATGAAATAGAAGGACATGCACCAACTTCTGTAATTACTCATCTACAAGGATTATTTGAAGAGTATTGCGAAGAAGTATAAAATAATAAAACCAGCGAAAGCATACAAATGCATTCGCTGGTTTTTGTTCTTTCTTAAAGACAATACGTTGCTTAGAAACAGGTTTTAAACTTAAAGAATGAAGCTTAGACCGAATAGTAATGTAGACATTACCATGACAAAAATCATTAGATAAACAATAATCTTACGAAAAGTTTGGTTGCGCATAATTTCTCTCCTTTAGCTTGTACCTTTATTTTAACAAAAACATAAAAATGCACAAGAGGTAGAGTTTTTTTTTTGAAATAGGTACAATAGAAAAAGGTCCGATAATCTTTAAATGAGGTGTAAAAATGGAGAAAATTGATCATATAGGCATTGCTGTAAAAAGTATTGAAGACTCGCTTCCTTATTACATAGATACATTGGGATTAAAACTACTACATATTGAAGATGTTCCATCCGAAAAAGTTCGTGTAGCTTTTATCGATAGTGGGAATGTCCATTTAGAGCTTCTTCAACCGATCGATGAAACAAGTACAATACATTCATTTATAGAAAAAAAGGGTGAAGGTATTCATCATATAGCTTTTGGAGTTACGAGCATACAACAACGTTTGGACCAATTAAAAGAACAAGGCGTTCAGCTTATACATGAAACAGCAAAAGCAGGAGCTCATGGTGCTCAGGTAGCTTTTATACATCCAAAGGCATCTCGTGGAGTACTTTACGAATTAGTCGATAAAACTGGGGGAGCGAAATAATTATGGATATTTATGAAAAAATTAATGACTTATATGATCGAAAACGTAAAATCGAACTTGGCGGTGGAGATGAACGAATCGAAAAGCAGCATGAAAAAGGTAAATTGACTGCTCGCGAACGTATTGAATTACTAGTAGACAAAGATTCATTTGTAGAGTTAAGCCCATTTATAAAGCATCGTACAGTTGACTTTGGCATGGATAAACAAGAAGGTCCTGGAGATGGAGTCGTAACTGGATACGGGAAAGTAAATGGTCGACCTATTTATTTATTCTCTCAAGATTTCACTGTATTTGGCGGGGCACTAGGTGAAATGCATGCACTTAAGATTGCAAACGTTATGGATTTAGCTGCTAAAAATGGAGCGCCTTTCATAGGGTTAAACGACTCCGGTGGTGCACGCATTCAAGAAGGCGTTGTTTCGCTTGATGGATATGGTCAAATCTTCTATCGTAATGCTATATATTCCGGTGTTATTCCACAAATTTCAGTCATTTTAGGTCCATGTGCGGGTGGGGCAGTGTATTCGCCGGCTATTACTGATTTTGTGTTTATGACAGATGAAACAAGCCAAATGTTCATCACTGGACCTAAGGTAATAGAAACGGTTACGGGTGAAAAAATATCGGCAGAAGATTTAGGTGGATCGAAAGTACATAACACAATTAGTGGAAATGCACATTTCCGTGGGAAAACAGAAGAAGAAGTATTAGAAAGCGTTCGATTACTACTAAGTTATTTGCCGCAAAGCTTTGAAGAAAAACCATCTATAGCTGAAGTTGAGGAAGAGGATGATATTCGTCCGGATTTAGCAGATATTGTTCCTTATGAAGCTATTCGACCATATGATATTCGAAAAGTTATTGAACAGGTCGTGGATACAGATTCTTTCTTAGAAGTGCAAAAAGAGTTTGCAAGAAATATCGTTATCGGCCTAGCACGTATTAAAGGCGAAGTAGTAGGTCTAGTTTGTAACCAACCTAAAGTAATGGCTGGTGGCCTGGATATAGACTCATCAGACAAAGCAGCCCGATTTATTCGTTTTTGTGATGCTTTCAATATTCCTATTATTACTTTTGAAGATGTTACTGGCTTCTTCCCTGGTATTAAACAAGAACATGGAGGAATTATTCGCCATGGCGCTAAGATTTTGTTTGCATATTCAGAAGCAACAGTTCCTAAAATAACTGTTATTTTAAGAAAAGCCTACGGGGGGGCATACGTTGCCTTAAATTCTAAGTCGATTGGAGCAGATATAGTTTTTGCATGGCCAAATGCAGAGATAGCTGTTATGGGACCAAATGGAGCTGCTAATATAATTTTCGCCAGGGAAATTGCCCAAAGCGAAGATCCAGAAGCAGTGCGTGCTGAGAAGATAGAAGAATACCGAGAGAAATTTGCCAATCCATATGTAGCTGCATCTATGGGAATGGTCGATGATGTAATTGACCCTAGGGAAACTCGTATTAAACTTATACAATCTTTAGAGATGATGCGCAACAAAAAAGAAACTAGACCGAACAAAAAACATGGTAATATTCCATTATAAAAGGAGACTTTTTTTTGAGTCGATTAGTAGATGAATTTATAGAGTTAGTTCAAGTAGATTCCGAAACAAAGCATGAAGAAGTAATTGCACCAATTTTAAAAGGTAAATTAGAACAATTAGGATTCTCTGTCATTGAAGATGATTCTGCTTCTAAAAATGGTCATGGAGCTGGTAATTTAATCGCTACATTAAAGGGCTCTAATACAAATGTGGACCCAATATATTTTACAGTCCACATGGATACCGTTGTACCTGGCAAAGGCATTAAACCAGTTATTAAAGAAGACGGTTATATATATTCAGATGGTTCTACCATTTTAGGAGCTGACGATAAAGCGGGAATAGCAGCTTTATTTGAAGCGATGCGACGTTTAAAAGAGCAATCAATCCAACACGGTGATATCCAGGTTGTTATTACAGCTGGAGAAGAAAGTGGACTAGTAGGAGCAAAAGAATTGGACGCTTCTTTATTAACTGCAAAATACGGCTATGCGATAGATAGCGACGGAATTGTTGGCGGTATTGTAACGGCTGCTCCTTTCCAATCCAAGTTATGGACAACTATTACTGGTAAAACAGCGCATGCTGGTGTGGCTCCTGAAAAAGGTGTTTCTGCGATTACGTTAGCCGCTAAAGCCATTTCTGCTATGAAGCTCGGTAGACTAGACGCTGAAACTACAGCTAATATTGGTCGTTTTGAAGGTGGACAAGCAACCAATATCGTCTGTGATGAAGTGCATATTCTTTCCGAAGCTCGCTCGATCAATAAACAAAAACTAGATGTCCAAGTTGAACATATGGTTGCGACGTTTGCTGAGACTTCGGCAAAATTTGGTGGTCATGCAGTGACCGAGACTCAATTGATGTATCCAGGATTCCATTTTGAAGAACAACATTCAGTCGTACAAGTAGCTAAGCGAGCAGTAGAGCGAATTGGAAGAACTCCAGAGATTAAAACGAGTGGTGGCGGTAGTGATGCAAATGTTATTGCTGGATTTGGTATTCCCACGGTTATCTTGTCTGTGGGTTATGAAGAAATTCATACAACAAATGAACGCATGCCTATTGAAGAATTAGAGAAGTTAGCCGATTTAATAGTAGAGATCGTTCTTGTAGCGGCAGAATAAATAGGAGGTGACTATATTGAGCAATGAAAAGGTTGTAGTATTTCAATGTGGAAATGAGGATTATGCAGTATCCATTGAACATGTAGTCTCTATAGAAAAATTAGAGCACGTAAATCCAATCCCACATTTACCAAATTATTTAATTGGTTTAATGAAAATTCGAGGTGAACTTGTTCCAATTATTGATTTTGAACAAATCTTGTATAATCGCAGTGGCGTTGATCAAGACTTAGCAAGAGTAGTTACAATGCATACAAAAGATCTAACGGTTGGTCTGCTTGTAAAAGAAGCAAAAGAGATTCTAGATATTGATCAAGAGAATCTTAAGCAAATTGGTTTAGTGAATTATACGAAAACACGTTATTTCACAGCAGTAGCAAATCTTGAAAATCGTATGATTACAATTGTGGACGCGTCTATTTTAGTGAGTTCCTTAGAAGGCTTCAATGATATTCAGTCATATGTAGAAGAAGTAAGGAAAGAAGAGACGATTAGAAACTAGTTTATAAAGTAGTCAAGGAAGGTAGCTTATTTAGCTACCTTTTTTGAAATAGAAAGTATAAATATTTGAACGAAAAATTTCGGGAACTTAATATGTAGATCCTTTCATTGATACTGCTGATTTCCGTTTCAGTCGGACACAGTCCGCAGTTAAAATCTATTCTACATTAATACTTATTTTTTGATAAAGAGAAGGAGGGGAATGACTTGTCTGGGAAACATAGAATTATTTTCCACTTAGATATGAATAGCTTTTATGCTTCAGTGGAACAAGCACATGACCCCTCTCTAAAGGGAAAGGCGATTGCAATTGCAGGTAATCCTAAAGAAAGACGGGGGATATTAGTTACCTGTTCTTATGAAGCAAGGGCTCAAGGGGTGTATACAACCATGTCTGTGTGGGAGGCTAAACGTAAATGTCCGGACCTGATTTTATTGCCCCCTAACTTTGATAGGTACCGAATCGCTTCTAAAGCGATGTTCGCCATTTTGAAATCTTATACTCATCTTGTTGAACCAGTGTCTATAGACGAAGGATATATGGATGTAACCGAAATAGAGACGAATAACGATGCAGTTGGATTTGCCAAATCCATTCAGGATCGTATTTTACGGGAACTTGATTTACCAAGTTCTATTGGTATTGCTCCCAACAAGTTTCTGGCTAAAACAGCATCTAACCTAAAAAAACCTATGGGTATTACAATTTTGCGAAAAAGACAGGTTGGAGACATTCTATGGCCACTGCCTGTAATAGATATGCATGGAATAGGGGAGAGCACCGCAAGGAAATTGGAGGCTATCGGCATTAAATCGATAGGAGAATTAGCCAATGCAAATCCCAATTTATTAAAAGATAAATTAGGGAAAAACGGACTCCGACTTTTAAACCGTGCAAATGGCATTGATAATCGGCCGGTAGATCCTGAATCTATTTATGACACGAAAAGTGTAGGGAATTCGACAACATTGCCTTATGATGAATCGAACGTTGAGGATCTTGAAAAAGTATTTGTTCGATTATCGAAAAAGGTGGCTGCTAGACTCGATGTAAAAAATCTAGCTGGACGTTCGATTACAGTACATATACGAGATGCTAATTGGAATAACAAAACGAGAAGTAAAACAGTAAATAACCGTCTATACAAAGAGCAAGAAATACATCAGTTGGCATTTGATTTATTCCTATCTACCTGGAATGGTGATCCCATTCGATTACTAGGTGTCACGGTAAACAATGTATACGATAAGGGAGAATCTGTAGAGCAGTTATCCATTTTTAACTTTGAAGAACATGCAAAAGAAGAGCCAATGCTAAAGCTTGTGGAGCAATTGCAGGGGAAATTTGGAGAAAATAGTATAAAACGTGGAATGAAAATAAAGAAGAAGCCTTCATTGGAATCTAAAACAAGTTTTAGTAAAGACTTCTTGGATGACCATAATCATAAAACTTAAGAGTGCTGTCTTTGAAATTCAAATGAATCGTTTAAATAATTTAATGTTTGTATATCAGAAGAAGTTGGTAAGCTGAAATTTTGTTGATAATTCTCAATACCTTTACCTGTTATGACGATAAGGTCATTATTCTGAGCTATTTCCCACGCATATTGAATTGCTAAAGTTCGGTCTGGAATAATGATACATCGATTCATCGGATCCAACGTATGGAGATCTTGAATCATTTGTTCTGATGGAATGCCATTTAAGTCGTCAAAAGTTAGAATGCATATATGACATTTTTTTAGAGAAATTTGTACCATGGTTTTTCTTTTTTGTATGTCTCTATTTCCTCTAAATCCAAAGATATGTATGATTCTCTTGGGATTATATAGGCTAGCTGTTTCTAAAATATGAGAGAAAGCATTTCCAGTGTGTGCATAATCTACAATACATGTCGCCCCACCGGGATGTGGAAATAACTCAAACCTCCCTGGTACTCCATTAAAATTTTCTAACGATCGCTCAATATTTAAAGGATCTAATTGGAGTGAGATTGCAGTAGAAAATGCTAAGGATGCGTTTTCTAGATTGTGCTTACCTTTCATACGACTATTTAGCGAATAGGATTGTATGGGATCTTGGTGAACTATTAACTCCTCGTCATTTACTATATAGGTGGGTTTAGAGCCGTTAATTCTAATAACTTGTTTTTCCAATGAAGATACATACGTACAAAGTCTCTCTCCCCAGGATGAATTAGAATTGATAATAGCAGTACCATTTGGTTTTAAATAATTGAAAAGTGACTGTTTAGCTAAAAAGTAGGATTCCATATTCTCATGGTAATCTAAATGTTCATGCTCTAAATTAGTGAAAATACAATAATCAAATTGTAGACCCTCAATGCGGGACTGGACTAGACCATGGGATGACACTTCCATTATGACAACACGGTCGTTACACATAGCTAAAAGATGATTTAAAGTTACAGCATCTACTGTTGTGTGGGTAGACTCGTTTTCAATCCCATTAATAATCGTAGAAACACTTCCAAATAATGCACAAGAAATCCCTGCTGATTCCAAGATATGTTTAAGCATATAGGAGGTAGTTGTTTTACCATTTGTACCAGTAATTCCTATCATTATTTTATGTTGAGTGGGATTTTCATAAAACCTACTTGCTAATAATCCTAGTGTTTTTCGTGAATTAGAAACCCGAATATATGGAACTGCAATAGAAGAAAGATCTTCTTCACCAATGACAATGCTAGCGCCATTCTTTATAGCATCTTCTATAAAGGTATGCCCATCTGTATGTGTCCCTCGTATCGCAACAAAAAGATAATTTTGCTCTACTTTAGAAGAGTTAAATGCCAATCCTTTTATATCAATAGACTCGTCTTCCCGACTTATGTGAATGCCTAATGGCTCTATTAATGTCTTCAAATTCATAAGTTTTGGACGCCCCTTTATGTTGTTTAATTATTGTTTGCAGTTTTGCTTTTTACATACATGGAATTTAGAGTTAGACTAACAATATAAAAGAGATAAGATAATCTACATTGATTTTTGTGAAGGAACTGACTATAAATATTATACAGAAAATAATGAACGATGTTATTAAAATTGAAATTAATAGCGAAAATTGATGAATTATGTCGAAATTTATGACATTTTTTACATAATGATGTTATTTAGGATCCTATTATTAGAGTATGTCCATTAAAGTTAAGGAAGTGAGTATTTATGCAATTATTGTTTCTGGGAACTGGAGCGGGAATGCCGTCAAAACAGCGTAATACGACATCAACTGTATTGAAACTTCTAGAAGAGCGAGGTACTTTTTGGATGTTCGATTGTGGAGAAGCCACACAGCATCAAATCTTGCATACGTCTTTAAAACCTCGTAAACTCGAAAAAATGTTTATCACACATTTACATGGAGATCATATTTATGGCCTTCCAGGTATATTAGGTTCTCGTTCATTTCTAGGGGGCGAGGATTCCCTAACAATCTATGGACCGAAAGGATTGAAGAATTGGATTGAAGTAACACTTGCTATATCTAAAACTCATGTAAAATATCCACTTACGATTATTGAGATTGAGGAAGGTATTATATTTGAAGATGATCAATTTATCGTCGAGGCAAAGTTATTAGAACATGTAATTCCCTGTTATGGATATACTATTCAACAAAAAGCCCTTGCTCCAGAACTTTATATAGAGAAAACAGATGCTCTAGGAGTACCAAGAGGTCCCTTGTTAAAACTATTAAAAGATGGGCAGGATGTAGTACTTCCGAACGGCTTAATAGTAAAGAGTGAGGATGTAACTGGTGAACTAAGAAAAGGTTTTAAAGTAACGATATTAGGTGATACAAAATACTGTGATAATTCGATAAGGTTAAGCGAGGATGCAGATATAGTTGTCCATGAAGGAACATTTGATATAGAAACGACCGAGCTTGCGCGCCTATATGGGCATTCAACTATTGTGGATGCTGCGGAGGTTTGTCAAAAATCGAATGCAAAACATTTAATCGTTAATCATATAAGTGCAAGGTTTCTGCCATCCGACTTAAACAAAATGCTTACTCAAGTTGAAAATTATAGTTTTCCGATTTATATCGCTGAGGACTTTGCAGAATATAGTTTCGTAAATGATTCATTAGTGAAACATGAATAATAAAAGAGAGTCCGAGTAAAGATCATTCACTCTGGATCTCTCTTTTTTTCTCTATAATAACTAAACTCACTGTAGCAATAGGTCCTATAATTAATGAAAGTATGAACCAATTAAGTCCACTTCTATTTTTCCCTTGGGCAATGCCTGCATTGATAAAAGCTAGAGTTCCCCAACCAACAAAATATGAATTATCCATTTTAACTACTTCCTTTACTTCTTTTTATCATGTTTCAAATAATTTCCCGAGCTCTCGAGATCTGTTTTGGGCAGCATTGATACAAGCAAAAATGGCTTCATTCACGTTATGATCCATTAATTGCTTCAAGCCAGCTTCTGTAGTACCACCTGGACTTGTCACTCTTCTGCGCAGCTCACTTGGTTCCATATTTCCTTTTTTTAACATTTGTACCGCACCTTCCATTGTTTGTATGAATAATTCACGAGCATCGTTCGGGTCTAAACCATGTTCAATAGCAGCGGATTCAAAATGCTCAGCAAAATAATAGAAGTAAGCTGGACCGCTACCAGATAGAGCAGTGACAACGTGTAAATCATCTTCTTGCACCACTTTTACGGAACCAATCGATTCCAACAGATTGATAATGAGCAGCTTCGATTCGTCTGGAATAAGCTCATTCCAGCATATAGCTGAAGCACTCATTCCTACGGCAGCTGACGTATTAGGCATAACGCGTGCAATTGGTCTATTACCTAAAGAATTTATAATGGTTTGAATATTAATACCAGCAATAACAGAAATTATCGTAGCATCTTTATTTATATAAGGTACTAGACTATTTAACGCCTCACTTGCATCTTTTGGCTTCATAGCTAAAAATATAATATTTGCATCAGCTAATGCTTCTTTTTGTTCACAGACAATTTGTATATTGTACATATTTTTTAAATATTGGAGCTGCTTTTTATCCGATTTGTTCATCACATGAATAGATGACGAAGAAATTTTATTGCCTTTCGTTAAACCATTTATGATAGCTTCTGCCATAGCACCTGCACCCACAAATACAATCTTCGTCATATAATTTCCTCCTTTTAGTAGAGCCTTTTTCCATTGAACTTCATGCGAGTAGTAGAACGTTAAAACTAGGACAAAATAAAAAAGCGCTCTCATCCTATATATTAAGGACGAAAACACTTGTTTTCCGCGGTACCACCTAAATTTGCTGTAAATAACTCTCAGCACAACTTAATCCTTCGTATCGAGAAGGCACGACTATGTTTACACAGTAGCTCCGAAGTAGGTTCGATTTATGAGCGGGAGGTGAAATTTGCAGCGGGCCATTTCACTCTCTAAACTCCATCATAGATGTACTATTCTTCATCTTAGCTTTTATATTCTGAATTAATGAAATTATATGCATCTTGTTATAAAAAGTCAACCATATTCGTGACGGCTTACAAAAATAAAGGTACAATGTAATGAATGACTATTCATTAAGGAGAATTCGTATGATACATAAAATAATTATTCCTACACCTTTTGCGGTAGGTGATGTTAACGCATATTTAATGAAAGGCGATGCTTTGACCCTAATAGACGCTGGACCAAAAACAGAAGAAGCATTAACAGCGTTAAAACTTGGAATTAAAGAGGCAGGATATAATCTAAATGATATTGAACAAGTTGTTTTAACTCATCATCATCCTGATCATGCGGGATGGACGGATGCTTTTGAAAGAGCTACCATCCTTGGGCACGAATACAATCAAGTATGGATGACCCGTGACGAAGAGTTTTTACAGTATCATGATCGATTTTATTTACAATGTTTAAAAGAAGAAGGGGTACCAGAGGAGTATTTTAAATGGGTCGAGAAGATGAGAAGACCATTAAGCCTACTTGGAAGTCGCTCTTTAGATACCTACTTATATGACGGGGATATATTGCCTGGTCACCCGAATATTCAAGTTCTTGAGACATTAGGACATGCACAAAGCCATTTAGCATTTTGGTCTGAAAATTCGAAAGTACTCATAGGGGGAGACCTTATACTTGAAAAAATTTCATCCAATCCTTTAATAGAGCCGCCGCTCGATCCTAACAAAGAACGTCCAAAATCGATGTTACAATACAATGCTTCGTTAAGAAAAATCCAACAGCTACCTATTGAAAAAGTCTATAGTGGCCATGGCAATGAGGTATTTAATATTCAAGAGCTGGTTACAGTTAGATTGGAAAAACAAAAAGATCGTGCACTTAAGGTACGAGATATGATGAAGGACGGGAAGAAAACAATTTTCGAATTAACAAAAGAACTATTTCCGAAAGTGTATGAAAAGGAACTTGGCTTGACGCTTTCAGAAACAATCGGCCAAGTAGATTATTTAGTAGAAGAAGGACTTATAACCGTATATAGAAATGAAAGAGGAATTCTGTTATATGAACAAAGCTAAAAAAATATTAATAACTGGCGCTACTAGTGGAGTCGGTTTAATGCTTGCAAAAACATTATGTAATGCAGGTCATGAAATATGGGCTACCGGTAGAAATACCGTCGTTTTAAAAAGTCTATCCGCTATCGGAATCCATACTATTGAAGCAGACATAACGCTTGAACAATCTTTTGATTCCCTCTTTAAAACCATGGGGGTGCCTGATACTGTAATTCACTGTGCCGGTGTTGGAACTTTCTCCTACTTGTTAGATATGGAAGAACAAGAAATGGAAAAAATGTTGCAGGTAAATGTATTAGCTCCTATGAAGCTTACAAAGTACTTTGCAGGTAAGATGAAATCTCGTGGGAGTGGACATTTTATATTTGTTGCATCTCAAGCTGGTAAAGTAGCGACTCCTAAAGCGTCTGTATATGCAGCATCTAAGCATGCCATAATCGGGTTTGCTAATGCTGTTCGAATGGAACTGAAGGGGTTTGGTGTGGATGTTACGACTATTAATCCCGGACCAATTGATACCCCTTTTCTCGATTTAGCAGATCGGACGGGCAATTATAAAAGCAGTATGAAAAAACATCTGTTAGCTCCGGAAGTAGTTGTCACATCTATTGAAAAAGTAATTGAAAAACCAGTAAGAGAGGTTGACCTTCCTTCTTATATGAGTATTACAAGTAAACTATATGCGATAGCACCCTCAATTGTCGAAACGGTGGGGAAAAGGTTTTTCACTAAAAAATAGCAAAACAAAAACCGATTTGTCCCTAAAAGGAGAAATCGGTTTTTTCTTGCAACTTTATAATCTGTGTCTTCAAGGATTAGTAGAATCTAATACAGGTACCTGAATAGTATATATTCATGAAACTTTCCGTTGGTATCTATTTAGTAGTTCATCAAGTTCTTGACTGCAAGTAACAACAATTGGATGAGTATACCCAAGGCTCTTTGCCTTTCTATACATCTCCAGTTTTTTCAACTCAATTCTAAGCAAAAGTGCTTTTTGATGCAAATGACTGTTCACAATATTTCTGCCTCCGTAATGTATATTTAGCTCCATCTCATGAGTGTTTATCTAGTAGGTAATGTAGCAACCTGCTTATTGTATTATAATGAATTTGCAAAGATTGTCGGAATGTGGAAATCATTCACATTTCACAATAATGTCACATTTATATAATTTTTAACACGATTATTGTCACAATTCAAATTTTCTACTGGACATTTTGTGTTGTATGTACCTCTGGATTTTACAAAATATTTTTCCGCTAAAGGATTAAGGGGAGTATCTGGAGAATATATATATAAGTAAAACTGTTTAAAAGAGGTGTAAATTTGAAAGTAGACATACATCAAGCTCTACTCAAGCAAATCGAGACAAATACCAGCAATATTCAAAGTCTTTCTTATCCTACAAGACAAGGAGCAACTTCTGAAGTTGTTTTTCTTCATACGAAACAAGGTAATTATGTATGTAAATGCTCATCGTTATCAAAGTATAGAACATGGTTATTAGATGAAGCAAAAGCTATGGAAGAATTGAATGCTACTGTTTCTTTATCCATTCCTACTTTTTTAGACTTTTGGGAGGACACCGACAATAGTTACCTACTAATGACTAGGGAGCCAGGAATACCTTTAAGAGAGGCAATTATCGATGCTAAAACCTTCGAGGAAAAAGTAAATCTCATCCATAGCTTTGGTGCTAAGTTAAATACATTGCATGAAACTTCTATACCACCAAAATTGCAAAAGCAGGAATACTGGATAGATAGGCAGCTGAAAAAAGCATCATACAATCTTATAAACTATGAAGTAGACGGAGATCAGCAGTTGTTAGATAGGCTCATAGAAAAAAAACCTAAAGCAATACCACAAACACTTATACATGGAGACTATACAATAGATAATGTATTAGTTTCAGATGAACAAGTACAAACATTTATTGATCTTTCTGGAGTCGCTTATGGCGACCCTAGGTATGATGTGGCGCTTGCTATCCGTTCCTTTCTGTATGATAAGACATTATTACATGCCTTTTATGCGGGTTATAAATTACTAAAGTTATCAAAAGAAGAATTTGAATACTTTGATGGTGGTCTTTACGAATTTTTCTAACGACATAACTTATGAAAAGGAGTTTGGAATGATTAAGGGAGTTATTTTTGATTTTGATGGGTTAATAGTTGATACAGAAACTACTTGGTATAAGGCGTTCAAAGAAGTTTTTTATGAGAATTATCAAATGGACTTAGATTTAGTTGGATATTCTGAATGTATTGGTACTGGAAATGAAGTTTTATACAGTTACTTCCGAAAAATCGCTGGTGAGTCAGTTGAATGTGAATTGTTAGAACAACTTGCAGCAGCGAAATATGAAAGCATGATGAGGACTCCAGTACTTAGAGAAGGTGTAAAAGATTATTTAAATGAGGCAAAACAGTACAACTTGAAAATAGCATTAGCTTCAAGTTCATCAAAACAGTGGGTTCAAAACTATTTGGAACAACTTAACATAATTAATTACTTTGAAGTGATCAATACAAAAGATGATGTAAACAGTATTAAACCAGATCCCGAATTATATGTTAAAACACTAAAAGACCTTGATTTAACTAAAAAAGAAGCGGTAGTATTTGAAGACTCCATAAACGGGTTAAGTGCTGCAAAGCAAGCAGGGATTTGTTGTGTCATTGTTCCAAATACTGTTACGAGAAACCTGAAATTTGAGAATTATGATGAACGTATAGATTCCATGGCGCAAATTACTTTAAGTAGATTATTAAAGAAAATAGAAAGTATATAGCTTTAGAGTTCACAACGTTAATAAAGGAGGGAAGACTTGATAACAGAAGCGGTAATGTTGCAAGTTAAACCAGGATTGGAAAGAAATTATGAGGCTGCGTTCCGAAACGCATCAAAAATTATTTCCACCATGCCAGGTTATATAAATCACGAATTACAGCGCTGTATAGAGGTTAAGGGAAAGTATTTATTGCTAGTTAGATGGGCAACCCTAGAAGATCATACTGTAGGTTTTAGGGAGTCAAGCGAATACCAAGAGTGGAGAAAGTTACTCCATCCTTACTATGAACCATTTCCTATTGTCGAACACTTTGAAGAAGTACAAATATCATAAAATGGGCTTAGTTCTCTTACTTAAAGCGAGAACTGAGTCTATTTTTTTATCATTAATAAGATGTGGTTGAAACTATAAATATATTGAAAAATGGGTATACAAATAGAAAATTAGGAGGGATGCATGTTGATCAAAAAGTTAAGAGATTTAGAAGCAACAGAGTTTGGACATTCTAAAAAAGAATACAAAAAGAAATTAAAGACGCTTCAATATCATTTATTAAGTTTACAGAAGACACTTCTAGAGGAAAATATTGGACTAATACTTGCATTTGAAGGTATGGATGCTGCGGGTAAAGGGGGAGCTATTAAGCATTTAACACAACGTCTAGATCCTAGAGGATATAACGTTCATCCTATTTCTGCGCCACAACCACATGAACTGCGTTATCATTACCTGCAACGTTTTTGGAGAAAGCTTCCTCAGCATGGACAAATAGGTATTTTCGATCGCTCTTGGTACGGAAGAGTTTTAGTGGAGCGAGTGGAAAATCTGGCAACTAAAGAGGAATGGAAACGTGCTTATAAAGAAATAAATCAATTTGAAAAAATGTTGTCTGCTGAAAATTACATTATTATTAAACACTGGATACATGTTTCAGATGAAGAACAATTGCAACGGTTTACTGAACGTAAGAGAGACCCATATAAAATGTGGAAGCTAACTGACGAAGACTGGCGTAATAGAGAAAAATATGACCAATATTTAGAAGTAGCCGAAGATATGTTTGCTAAGACGAATTGTGTGGACGCACCATGGTTTATAGTACATGGCGACGATAAGGAACATGCCCGTCTAGCAACTTTACAGAATATTATTCAAGAAATAGAGTGTCAATTGGAGAAACGCGGAATAGAATACACGTTAATAAGTGAAAAAGAGAAGGAAAGAATAGTGGAACTTGAGAAAATATTGGTGCAACAATAATTATTTATAATTATAAACAATTGGTTGTATTTATACATTATCCATGTTACATTATGTATATTAATACTAAAATAATGTATATAAATGCAATGGAGGAATATAAAAATGAACAAAAAAGTTGTTTTAGCATATTCAGGTGGGTTAGATACATCAGTCGCAATCACATGGTTAAAAGATGAAGGATACGACGTTATAGCGGTTTGTTTAGATGTCGGTGAAGGAAAAGATCTATCGTTTGTAAAGAATAAAGCACTTGAAGTTGGTGCTATCGAAAGTTATATGATCGATGCAAGAGAAGAATTTGCCAATGAATATGCATTAATATCATTGCAAGCTCATACATGGTATGAAAATAAATATCCATTAGTTTCCGCTTTATCACGTCCACTGATTTCGAAAAAATTAGTAGAAATTGCAGAACAAACTGGAGCAACAGCAGTGGCACATGGTTGTACGGGTAAAGGGAACGACCAAGTGCGTTTCGAAGTTTCTATTAAAGCGTTAAATTCAGAATTAGAAGTAATTGCACCAGTACGTGAGTGGAGCTGGAGCCGTGAAGAAGAAATTGCATACGCAAAAGAAAAAAATATACCAATTCCGATCAACCTAGACAGCCCCTTCTCTATTGATCAAAACCTATGGGGTAGAGCCAATGAATGTGGTATTTTAGAAGATCCGTGGGCTGCTCCACCTGAAGATGCATATGATTTAACCGTTTCTTTAGAAAATGCACCAGATACTGCTGATGTAATAGAAATAGAATTTTTAAAAGGAGTACCTATTTCCATCAATGGAGTAGCTTATCCATTACACGAATTAATATTAAAATTAAATGAAATGGCTGGAAAACATGGAGTTGGTCGTATTGACCATGTTGAAAATCGTTTAGTTGGTATTAAATCGCGTGAAGTATATGAAATTCCTGGCGCACATACTCTACTTTTAGCACATAAAGAATTAGAAGACATAACATTAGTAAAAGAATTAGCTCACTTTAAACCAGTAATGGAGAAAAAGTTGACGGAACTTATTTATGAAGGACTTTGGTTCTCTCCACTTAGAACTGCACTAGAGGCTTTCTTAAAAGAAACACAGCAATATGTTAACGGAACAGTGCGTGTGAAGTTATTTAAGGGGCATGCAATTGTAGAAGGACGTAAATCTCCAAATTCTTTATACAATGAAAAATTAGCAACCTATACAAAAGATGATGAATTTAATCATGCTTCTGCAGTAGGATTTATCGAGCTATGGGGATTACCAACAAAAGTTCACGCTATGGTGAACAAGGGAGCAGAGAAGGTGAAGGCATGACAAAACTATGGGGCGGCAGATTTCAAAAATCTGCCGAACAATGGGTCGACGAATTTGGTGCTTCAATCGAATTCGACCAAACTCTAGTATACGAAGATTTAGATGGCAGTATTGCACATGTTCAAATGCTAGGAGACTGCAATATACTTTCATCTGAAGATGTTCAAAGTATTTTAGGCGGCCTCATTCAATTAAAAAAATTAGCAACAGAAAACAAACTAGAATTTTCTGTTGCCAATGAGGATATTCACTTGAATCTAGAAAAAATGTTAATAGATTTAATCGGACCAGTTGGTGGTAAGCTACATACTGGGCGTAGTCGTAATGATCAGGTAGCGACAGATATGCATTTATTTTTGAAAAAAAGAGTGGTTGAAATAATTGAGTTAATTGAGGTTTTTCAACAAACGCTTGTAGCACAAGCAGAAACGCATGTGGAAACGCTTGCCCCGGGGTATACTCATCTACAACGTGCCCAACCGATTTCATTTGCACATCATGTAATGGCATATTTCTGGATGCTTGAACGTGACAAAGACCGTTTTAAAGATTCTGTGAAGCGTATTGATATTTCACCACTTGGAGCAGGAGCTCTTGCAGGGACGACTTTTCCAATCGATCGCAAGTTAGCGGCTAATTATCTTGGTTTTGCACATGTCTATGAAAATAGCATGGATGCTGTCAGTGACCGTGATTTTATCCTAGAATTTTTAAGTAATTCTTCTATGCTAATGGCTCATTTATCTCGCTTTGCCGAAGAGATTATTCTATGGTCTAGTGCTGAATTTGACTTTATTGAATTAGATGATTCCTTCTCAACTGGATCTAGTATTATGCCTCAAAAGAAAAATCCAGATATGGCCGAGTTAATCCGTGGAAAAACTGGTCGTGTGTACGGAAATCTTATGGGATTATTAACGGTCATTAAGGGCCTACCTCTTGCCTACAACAAAGATATGCAAGAGGACAAAGAAGGTATGTTCGATACTGTACATACGATTGTTGGATCTTTGAAAATTTTTGAAGGAATGGTGCGTACAATGGTAGTTCACAAAGAACGACTACATGGCACTGTTCACAAAGACTTTTCCAATGCAACAGAACTTGCTGACTACTTAGCTGCAAAAGGACTTCCATTCCGCGAAGCACATGAAGTAACTGGAAAACTGGTATTCTTATGTATTCAACGTGGTTATTTCTTACTCGATTTACCACTGGAAGATCTTCAGAAGGCGAACAACCTAATCGAACCAGATATATACGATGTTTTATCGCCACTAGCAGCTGTTAGAAGAAGGAATTCTTTAGGTGGTACTGGTTTCGAGCAAGTGAAAATTCAAATAGAAGAAGCAAAGAAACGACTAACATAACAAAACCTGTGGACACTCAAAAATGAGTTGTCTACAGGTTTTTTTAAAAATCAGAATTTAAAAGCGTATTCCTACTAGATAAGCTACAATAATAGAAGAATAGTAAAAAAATTTCTTTGAATTGCAGAATAGGTAATTCTTTCGAAAGAAGGTTTATTAAATGATCGATCAATTAAGCAAAATCTACTCTACCTTAATAGTATTTAAAGAAGGTTCGGATGATTTAGGCATAGATTATAAATGGTTTACAACAGACACCCATGAAGTCATTGGCATCCGTAATGACGAACTAACCTCCAAAGATATCTCGTTATTGACGGCTTTTCTATCTCCTTATAATGTGAAATTTCCTAATCCAACCGATGCAGAGGTAAAGTGGAGGAAACTTATATTCTCTAACGAACTAATAGAAGGGGAGAAGGAATGGAAACCGAGTAACTCTTTTCGCTTCGTTTATTTTTCGTTTAACAAAAATCAAATTGAACCTATCTTGTTTAAAGATGCCATAGAAGCTCTCTTTGATAAGCGTGTGCCCATTCTTTGGCAAAATGAACACGAAGGTTTTATCATCGAGCAGCAAATGGTGGAGGAGGAAAGCATATCATACGAGCAGATAATCGATATTTTAATGAGCGATCTTTATGTGAAAATTAACTTCTTTGTGGGGCCATACAAAAAGGATATTCATGATCTCTCTCTTCATTACACATCCTTGACCAATGTGGCCAACCAAGTATTCCTTTATACGAACAAATCGGTAGTGACTTATGTAGATGCTATACCTTTCATCTTAACAAAGCAGACCGATGAAGAATTGAGATTGGACATTTCTAAAACTATATTGCATGAGTACATAAATGACGAAGAGGCGATTAAAATGATCGAGACTTTTTTTGAATGTAACTTAAACCTTTCAGAAACAGCAAAAGTACTGCATCTGCATCGAAACAGTCTGCAATACCGATTGGATCGCTTCGTTGATAAGACAGGGATTGATATTCGCCAATTTCATAATGCAATGACGGTATCCTTGGCATTGCTAGCAAGAAGATGACATTTAGCAAATATACACTAAGATCTTGTTCATCTTTGTGCACTATACCCATTTCTTAAAAATTAGAAATATAGTATTCTATTAGTAATGAAAGCACTTACAATTTCAAGGGGGAAATAGAATGGCTGAACTTAAATTAGTAAATGTTAAAAAGGTATACGACAATAAAGTTGTTTCTGTGGAAGACTTCAACTTAGAAATCCGAGATAAAGAATTTTTAGTATTAGTTGGCCCATCTGGATGTGGAAAATCAACGACATTACGTATGATTGCAGGATTAGAGGAAATTTCTTCCGGTGATTTATATATCGGAGACAAACGCGTAAATGATGTACCACCAAAAGATCGTAATATTGCGATGGTATTCCAAAACTACGCACTTTACCCGCATATGGATGTATACAATAATATGGCTTTTGGGTTGAAGCTTCGCAAATTTAAAAAAGATGAGATCAAAAAACGTGTGGACAATGCTGCGAAAATACTAGGTTTAGAAAATTTACTGAATCGTAAGCCGAAAGCTCTTTCTGGTGGTCAACGTCAGCGTGTAGCACTTGGTAGAGCAATCGTTCGTGATGCAGAAGTTTTCTTAATGGATGAACCATTATCTAACTTAGATGCAAAACTTCGTGTGCAAATGCGCGCAGAAATTCAAAAATTACATAGCCGTCTACAAACTACAACGATCTATGTAACCCATGACCAAACGGAAGCAATGACTATGGCTACAAGATTAGTAGTTATGAAAGACGGGATCATTCAACAAGTTGGTGCACCAAAAGAGGTGTACGATGAGCCGGATAATGTATTTGTCGGTGGGTTTATCGGTTCTCCAGCAATGAACTTCCTGAATGGTAAATTGATCGGAAATCATTTTATCATGGATAATGTAAAGTTATTAGTTCCTGATGGCAGACTGAAGATCCTTAAAGACCGTGGATATGACGGTAAAGATATCATCCTTGGTATTCGTCCAGAGGATATTAATGACGAGCAAGTATTCTTAGACTTCTCACCGGAAACAAAAGTGAGTGCATCTGTAGAGGTTGCCGAATTGATGGGCGCAGAAATCATTCTTTATTCCCAAGTGAACAATCAAAGCTTTGTCGCTCGTATTGACTCACGTTTCAATATTACTGCAGGCGACACAATCGACTTAGCATTTGACCTGAGTAAAGCACACTTCTTCGATAAAGAAACAGAGCTCCGTATAAAATAATAACAAGCCGCTAAAGGAATTATTTCCTTTGCGGCTTTTTTCATTTTACAGTATGAACTTTTCTAGTGATAAGACTCGTTGTTACACCTACAAAAAAGATAGTAATAATAGACAAAAGTAAGGTATCTACAGACAATAATAACCCTCCAAATAGCACAACAATCGAATCAATAATAAATATTAAAATACCTACATTTACTCCCGTTTTAACACTAAGTAATTGGGCTACTAAATCCGTACCTCCTGTGCTGGTCTTAAACCGGAGCATCAAACCAATGCCCAAACCAACAAAAATCCCACCTAAAATGGAACTATAAATGGCCTCGATATGTATAAACCCTACCATTGGTTGTAGAATATCTATCAAAAAAGAAGAGATGATCATCCCATGCAAACTATTATAAAAATATTCCCGATAATTGAACCATGCGATGATGAATACTGGAATACTAAACAAAATAATCATTAATCCAGGCTTTAAAGCCCATAGGTAATTTAATATTAAGGCTATCCCAATAATTCCACCGTCTAACACTTTATATGGTATTAAAAAAAGATTAATACCTAAAGCGATAAAAATACTTCCAACAAGTATAACCGAACCTTTTTTAATCAAATGTATCACTCCCCAGGATATCCATATATATAGAATATGAAAAAAGGAAAGTGAAAATGTAAAAAATGTGGCATGGTTATAGGATAAGGTAAATAAATTTATTGTTATTGCGGTCTTCGATGACGACCAAATATATATTCTATTAATGAAGGTAAAATGATTGTCGGTCACGAATATTTTAAGACAGGAAAAAGATTGGATAATTTCAAAGTGTTTGAGGAATTGGATGAGAATCAACTAGTAATAACATGTAATGATAATCAAGCATTATATAAAAGGATGATATCAGTTAGCGAAAGGTGTATGTTGATTTGTTGATTGATATTTACACAAGGAGATAAAGATGAGTTTATTAGATAAATTAAAGAAGAACTCGAATTGTTGGATTCGTTTTGAATTGGGACTGAACCATTTAGAAGGTAAGGAATATTTTAAAGAAGTGCATCATCGATCAACGACTATATTCAACTTTTTATCTGATGAAAATGATGACATTCTAACCACCGTATGTATAAGTAACCCTGTTGATTCAAAAAAAGCTAAAAGACCTAATATGAAGCGTTTTATTAAAAATAAAAAGTTGATTTATAGTTTAAAATGTAATACTTTAGCTTTTGAATTTGATGAAGAAAATACAGAGATGGAAACAAGGCAGTATAGTTTAAAAGTTAAGAAACATGATATTCGTTTAGGTTATCTTATCCAATCAATAGGATATACGGACTTCAGTAGAAAACCAAGAGTTGATGGGTCTGTTTATTTATTAAATCTAACGAAAAAAATATTATTTCATATGTATGATGATCGAGGATGTGATGTTTATAGTTTTGAAAAAGAAGAGTTACTGCCTGTATATCATAAATTCAGGAACTGGATTTTAGACTTTAACCGTATCCAGATTGACCGCATGTTTGAGCAAGGATTGTTTAATATATATGAAACATTAGAAGATACAGAAAAAAGAATTCTATTAAACCAAAAAAAGGTGAAGGAAACTGAAATTAATTTACATCTAGTTAACACATGTTACATCACTCATGAAATCGAACTACCTAAAGAAACTGCAGAAGAATCTATAAGGGAGATAGAACAAACAGGTTTTGAAATTAGTCTTGAATATATGCTAAGTGACTCCATTATCCTTAGGGCAACAAAAAAAGAGGCTCTAGCACTTGTGGATTACCAAACGGAACTTATGTCTCTATATTCCAGAAAATATAAAGGGAAATATAATGGATGGTCAATAACGAAAGCATTTTGAAATATATTGAAAATCCAAAAACTAATAAAATACTATCAAACAAAGAGTAAAAGGATAGTGAAAAATCTGTTTTGAAGGAGAGCGATGAATTGACAACCAAGTATGTAAATTGGGGAGATTCGAAGGTGAAATTAACTTGGCAGCATGATTCACAACTTCCTATAAGAAATTTGATCACAAGCGTTCATGGTTTCTGCTTTAAAGAAGATAAACTACTTTTGGTTAGTCTAAATAATAGAGGATGGGATTTTCCAGGTGGGCATATTGAACATGATGAAAGTCCGGAAGAATGTCTGGAACGAGAGGCGTATGAAGAGGGCTATGTAACGGGAACGAACATTCTTTTAGGTCATATTATTGTTGATCACAATGAAAACTCAAAATGGGATGCTAGTAGCGGTTATCCGAAGGTAGGTTTTCAAGTGTTCTATCGTATGGACATAGATCAATTACATGATTTTCAAGCACAGTTTGAGTCTGCTGAAAGAATTCTTATAAATCCAAGTGAAGTAATAGAATATTATCATGACCGGAATGAACTTTATCAAGAAATACTTGAATGTGCATTAGTCCTAAAATGATTCGCCTTTAAAGCTCAGCTATATTTTTTAACTATTTTTAGATAGAGTTAATAAAGAAATCTAACGGTGTCTAAATGAAACGGAAGATTTCGGCCGTTATGTATTTGTGATATGTATAAGTTTTTGCGAGGCATTTATTTATATTTTATTAATTCGGTTACTTGTATATTTTTTAAAATATACTTTTACATTTAAAGCAGAATTTCTCACCGTAAAGGAAGCGAATTAATTGAAAATATCATAAGGTAGCGTGGGCACCTTCTCTCAAATTTTTTCGGTAGTCTAACTATTTAAAGGGGGATTTGAATGACAATATCTTTTCACGATGGTGTGATAAATGGTTACTCAGTAAATTTTCTAGAAAATGTATTACTTTTAGATATACAAACAGTTGTAGATGAAACTCTAACTGTTACATTTCAAACTTATTTAGCACATAATTTCAATTATGTAATGGCGGGAAGTATAATATTCGATATAGAAGCAGTAGAATTGAAATCGTTTTTTATAGAGAATAGTGAACAATTTGAGACTTATAAATTATATGCTTGGCCGATTTGGGACTACAAGGAAATCAATGAACTCGAACATTATCTTCAAGAAAACAATTATACATGTTACGTTATTAGTGCTTCACTAGAATTAACAGGTTATGTATTTGCCAAGTCCCTTACAATAAAAGTGAAATGATCAGTTTGGTTCATAGTCATTCTTGCATTAGCTTGCCATCCTTTGGACAAATATCCATAAAAAAAGCATCCACAAAGATGCATACTAAAAATATTAAAAGAATTTTTATCTTCTAGGTAAATTCAGATGTTTTTTTATTTTTTCCATCTCAAAGGTTAAATAATCTATCTGTTTCTGTATGTTGTTACTATCATCTTGTTCTTGCCGCGTCTCTTCTATCGCCAGTACTGATGCCATCGTAGCTAGAACATCACCAAGTGTAGTTATTGCCCCTGCGATGACAGCAAGTTTTGCACTTTGACTGTCTGTTTGGTGGTTTTGACTATTTTGATTTTCTTGGAATAAAAACATATTATTTTTATCCAATCCGTTATCCTCCAATAATTAACACTTTTTGTGTTTATTATATTCAAAATATGTTTTTTGGTGAAAGATTTTAATGTGCTCATAAAGGTATGCTAGAATATTTTTCAAGCAGGATTAGTAGATATTCTATCTCAGATATAAGTTTATGCATTGTTATACTGATAAAAGAAGGACACTTATGAAAAGTCTAGAATATATGGCTTTAATCACAACTTTGGAGGGAAATTTTTTGGGGCAGAAAATTTATAACGGTAGGTATACAGCAAGATCTGAGGAGAGTTTTGTTTTGTTTATTATCGGTATGCGTGTAAATAAAATTTTTTCAATTACAAAGTGGTTACCTGTGTTTCGGGCAATGGGACCAATGATAAAAGAACTGTATCAGAACCGGGATTTGGGATTCATTCACACTGAATTTCTTCTTAACTGGAGAAGGGTTACACTAATTCAATACTGGAAGAGCTTCGAAGAATTGGAGTCATATGCTCATGGGAAAACTCATGCTGTTGCTTGGAAATCCTTTAACCAAAAGATTAAAGATGACGGTAGCGTTGGCATTTATCATGAAACATACATAATTGAAAAGGGAGCGTCGGAAGCTATTTATAGTAATATGCCAATGTTTGGACTTTCCAAAGCTTTCTCACATATACATGTAGCGCCGAAGACAGATTCAGCAAGAGCAAGAATGCAGAAATAACGTATTTATGTATATATCGCAGAGACGAATATCCATTGTGATTTAATGACGGGTGATTCCCTAATCTAGTGCATGTGAGTGAGCAGATCTAACAGTTGAATGGAAAAAATCAAAAGAAAAAGTCTAAACAAAAACTGAGGAGAGTCTGCATTTTTTGTTTAGACTCCTATTTATTCCTTTACTTTTTTACCTCTCGTCAGCTTCTCAAATGGCTGCATTTCTCTATCTCGTTTTGGGAGATAGTTGAATGGATTTTTTTCTTGTGCAAATTCTTCCTTTGCATTCAATTGAATACCGATTTTAGTACCAGCGGTGGCTGTTGGATCATTTAATACACTTTCTTTCTCCCCATCAAAATGCGGGGTCGAATTCACATGCTGATTGTCACTTCTTCTTGACATTTTATCATCTCCTTTGTTGTTAATATGACTTAGTAGAGACCGGTCTATGCTAGCTTTTGGCATTGAATTTTTATATATGCAAATTATTTAACGATGGAACGAGGTTATAACTATGGCTATGCCTATTATTGAAACGACGAGATTGTTATTAAGAGAAGTTACAAACGAGGATGCTCGTGATATGTTGAGTTATTTATCAGATAAAGATGTGGTAAAACATATGGGGTTAGAGCCTTTTCAATCTGTGGAAGATGCATTGGATGAAATCGGATGGTACCAGTCTATCTATAAAGATGGTTCGGGCATTCGTTGGGGAATTACGCTTAAAGATTCCACAAAGGTTATCGGGAGTTGTGGATTTCTTAACAGGAATTCAAAACATCATAGAGCGGAGATCGGATTCGAACTTAGCAAAGAGTATTGGGGAAAAGGAATAGCTAGCGAAGCCTTAGAAGCAGTGTTAAAGTTCGGTTTTAATCATTGTTCTTTTGAACGAATTGAAGCGTTGATTGAACCTGCTAATGTCTCATCACAAAAGTTAGTGGAGAAACAAGGTTTTCAAAAAGAGGGATTGTTAAGACATTATGAATTTACTTGTGGGAAATATGATGATCTGTATATGTATTCCATATTACGAGGCGATTTATGTGGTTGACACAATTCTGAATTTCTTGTACGATATGTAAAATTATAATGTTAAATTCAGTGAAGAAGAGAGTAGTCGATATAGAGATGCGAAGCGAGTTTGGGACGGTGTAAGCCTGATGCATGAAGAATCGATGAAGCGCACTTCGAAGAAATGTCCTGAAAATCTAGTAGGGAAAATCGGGGAAGACACCTCGTTACAAACGTAAAAGCGGTCACATTTGTGGCAACTAGAGTGGTACCACGCGAATTTTAGCTCTCGTCTCTTATACAGAGACGGGGGCTTTTTATATTGGAGGAGAAAATATGAGCCTGACAAATCAAATCGCAAAAGTCATTTCTAATGTTTTAGAAAATGAATGGACTACTGAACAAGTAGAGCAGTTACTAGAAAAGCCGAAGCAGACAGAATTAGGAGATATTGCATTTCCTTGTTTTACATTAGCCAATAGCTCCGCAGTAAATAGCGCTTGAGTTAAGTATGAAGCTAAAGCATAAATTAATAGCTAGTGTTCAAGTTGCTTTGGTGGCTACGGAATCTTTTCCTCAAATCAAGATCTTATCACGAAACAAGTTTTACACTCTATTACGACAAATTTTTCCTCACCAAATATAGCAAAGCCTTTTTCAATGAGGCACTTGCGTTCAACTGTAATCGGCAACTCCTTAGCAAATATAACGGAGAAAAATGGGTACTAAGCTGTTCGTATTAACCACTTAGGAGATTGGGGCACACAATTCGGCAAACTTATTGTTGCTTATAAACTATGGGGAGATTAAGAAAAAATCTTTGCGGCACCGATTGAAGAGCTATTAGAAATTTCTACATTAACACCAAAAACGGCAACGGTTGTGGAAGCAATTCAAACAATTAAACAATTCCAAATCACTAAATAGATATAATTCGATTGATTTTATGACTAAAAGCCAGCCATCTGTGATTTCCATATTTTCTGCTAGCGTCAACAATTAGAGGTTGATACAAGGTAAAATCCCTTTTATATAATCCGAACTTTCTGACATATTATTGTATAGAAGTTCTTGTCCGCATTATACCAAGTATGGATGTTCTTGTTCAAAAATAGAGACAAGAACATCCATAAAAAGGATAAATTATATTTATACCTAGTTATTCGTAGGATTTAGAGTGTATGTCCATGGACATCGACACAGTGATTACGAAGATAGCTAACATTTCGAAAGAATAGTAACACTTTACATAATTACTTCCAACCGGTTCAAATGTTACTTTGGATCTTGACGGCGAGATACGAAATGCCCTTTGCGGCGAGCAAGAATCAGCATAGGGATGGCTATTAACAGACCCATTATGACAGTTACTAGCGATGCTTCAAGACCAAATTCGCCCCCAGTGAGAAAGACCGGGCCTGCAACTTCGACTGTAAAAAGACCCGTTGAGGGATGTCCTGAGACGGGGATGCCTAAGAGTCCCTGTATTGTATTCCAAAAGAAGTGGAGGCCAATGACAAACCAAATATTGCGACGCCAAAGGAAAGCTGCACCTAGTAAGACACCAGCTTCAATGGAAATAGAGAAAGCCCCCCAAATCGTAGCTCCGGGGTTGCCGAGGTGGACGATCCCAAAGATGATGGATGTCACGACCAATGCCATCCAACTCCCACCCATTTTTTCAATTGCTTGAAAGACAAGCCCCCGAAAGATTAATTCTTCTATCACGGCAGCTCCAAGTGCTGCCGTGATAATAGGCAGAACGATAGAACTAGCGTTTCCGATTTCCCATTTGAATGAATACCCATCAAATAAAACGACGAGAACTGTTGAAACTAGGATAAAGATAAAAGCGACGACACCGCCGAACATTATTTCCGATACCGCACGTTGGTGCAGAAGTTCAGGAACCTGACGTCGCGCCAGAAATTTCATTACGAGCCAGTAAAGAATGACTGCAATACCACATCCAACAAGGGCAATTACGATGGATACTAGTGCATTTGAATCTTCGGATATCAAGAGGTATGCCAGATTGACAAGGACGATACCAAGAACTCCCACAAGCATCCAGATGAGAGGGAACTGAAAGAACGAAA
>Ga0209013_10000796_pt1 | contig 28779 bp, 32 predicted proteins | sample Cruoilmetagenom2_FD_187291 | JGI IMG/M metagenome (GOLD analysis project Ga0209013, IMG submission 187291) | Oil polluted marine microbial communities from Coal Oil Point, Santa Barbara, California, USA - Sample 2 (SPAdes) (version 2) | ecosystem: Environmental > Aquatic > Marine > Oil seeps ...
AGGGTTTTGGTTTGTTGTTGATTTGATCCCGTGATAGAAGAAAATAATGTGGAGATAGATATTATGGACTTTGGTCCCAGGCTTTCCTGTGAAGTTATCACTCTAAAATTGCATCATCCCTTTCGACTCTCAACAGGAGTAAGTACGACCCGGACAGCACATTGGATCCGGCTGGAAGACGATCAAGGCTGGGGTGAGGGCACAATACCTCCTTACTACAATATCAGCGATCAAGATATGCAGGCGTTGTGGGATGAAAAATCTCACAGTAAGGAACCCTTTCCAGATGATCTGGAACAGATACCGAGCTGGATTGGTGACCAAGGACCAGCCCCGGCCAGAGCTGCCCTGGATTTGGCCCTGCATGACAGGATTGGGAAAAATAAGGGGCTCCCAATTTATAAGCTGCTTAATCTTCCAGCCCCTGCTCCAATTTCAACTGCCTTTACAATAGCTATAGAAAATCCTGAAGTGATGGCCCGGATGGCGGCTGATCATCCGGAATTTCCCATAATCAAACTCAAGCTGGGCAGCGATGATGATATCAGCCGGGTTGCAGCAGTCCGTAGCGCCAGGCCGGACGTCCGTTTGTATCTTGACGCGAACGCAGGATGGGAACCTGATGAGGCAATCGGGATTATTGGGGATTTGGAACCCTTTAAGATTGAAATGATCGAGCAGCCAGTCGCTGGTAATGATATCGAGGGTATGGGTTATGTTCAGAGCCAGACTGATATTCCAATTGTAGCTGATGAATCCATAAAGTCATTGGAAACTTTGGAGGAGTTAGCCAGATCGGGAGTACAGGGGATCAACTTGAAGATCATGAAGTTGGGTGGGTTAGGACCCACGGTTAGAATATTAAAGAGGGGAAGGGAACTTGGGTTTAAGATCATGTTGGGCTGTATGACAGAAACATCTTTAGGCGTGACTGCTATGGCGCACCTGGCAGCCATGGCTGATTGGATCGATCTGGATGCGCCGCTGTTGATTGCCAACGATCCTTTTAAAGGAGTCTCTTACGATCAGGCACTTGTCTCAGTGCCTGAAAATCCGGGAATAGGTATAGTTCGCAGAATCGGGATGGGATAGACCGCCAAAAGTGGTCAGATCAATGAGTTGAATTACCCTGATTAGCATATATTAATTGACATTATTTCAACCGCAGACTACAATGTAGATTACTAAGGGGGATGAACCCAAAACGGTTAGGAGGGATCATGAGTGCCTGGCGCGGAAAATATGCCATTGGGTTGACAGGAAACATCGCAACTGGAAAGAGTGTGGTCCGAAAGATGCTGGAGCATCTGGGCGCATACGGTATAGACGCGGATGTGTTGTCTCACCGCGCCATAATGAAATCCTCCCCGGGTTATCAACCTGTGATTGATACATTTGGCCAGTGGGTATTGGGATCCAATGGAGAAATTGACCGGAACAAATTGGGCGAATTGGTGTTTAAGAATCCAGACGCAATGATGCGACTGGAGACTATCATCCATCCTTTGGTTAGACAGGCGCTGGATGTCCTGGTTAATAAGACTTCTCATCCGATCGTTGTCATTGAGGCCATCAAACTGCTGGAATCTGACATGCACAACCTGTGCGATCAGGTCTGGGTGACAATGTCTTCTTCAGATCTTCAGCTGGAACGGCTGATTGAAAAACGAAGCCTGACCCGAAGGGAGGCAGAGGACCGGATCAACGCCCAACTGCCAGCTACAGCAAAGTTGACCAAAGCAGACGTGGTTATTGAAAATGACGGTACTTTCGAGAAGACCTGGAAACAGGTTTATGATGCCTGGCAAGTTATCACTCAGAAAGAGCCCGGGTTTATACCGACTCCGAGCAAATCATACGGCAAGCTTGATGTGAAAAGGGCAACTCCGGAATCCGCCGAGCAGATTGCTGTGTATATGAGCCAGCACAGCCGTTCCAAACGGAAGATGACCAAAGACGACATAATGGAGGCTTTTGGCGAGAAAGCTTATATGCTCCTGATGTCAGATGAGGAGATCATCGGGCTGCTAGGCTGGCAGGTAGAAAATTTGATAACAAGAGTAGATGATGTCATGTTAACAGAGGGTTTGGCAATTCAGAATGGACTGAAAGCCTTGATGAGCTTTGTAGAAGATTCTTCTAAGGAGCTTCAGAGTGAGGCTGCTCTACTCTTCCTGCCGCCATCCCTTGCCCAACATGAGAATCTGTGGAGCGGTTTGGGGTATCAAGCCAGAACAGTTAAAGACCTCCAGGTCAAGGCCTGGCAGAACGCAGTGATGGAATCCATGCCGCCTGGCACAGTTCTGCTCTTTAAACAGCTCAGGAAGGACCGCATTTTGCGTCCGATGCAGTAATTATTTCTACATCAGGTAGATTGAAGTGACTAATAATTTTTGGGATTATTTGCTTTTTATATTTCAGCGGGCAAATTGGCTCAGCGTTTTTGATATCCTTTTGGTAGCGACAGTAGTGTTTTTTGTCCTCTATCTTCTCAGGGATACCAAGGCGCTGGTTCTTCTCAGGGGAGTCCTGTTCGTGATCCTTGTGATCAGCTTGCTCTCCAGCCTGAGGGTCCTCCCAGCTTTCTCATGGGTAATAACTAATACCCTGCCTACATTACTTCTAGCAATTCCGGTTATTTTTGCCCCCGAGATCAGAAGGGTATTGGAACGCCTTGGCCGCACAGGTTCAATTTTTTCCCAGGACCAGTTCACAACTGAAATGGAAAAGAATATCCAAGTTGTTGTTCAGGCATCTCGCAGGATTGCGGAACGCAAATACGGGGGTTTGATAATTATTTCCCGGCTGGATTCCCTGCAGGCTTATGTCGAAACCGGGGTGCAGTTAAAAGCAACTGTCAGCCCGGAAACGCTAATCCAGATCTTTTACCCCAAAACGCCCCTGCATGATGGAGCTGTGATCATCTCTGATAACGTAATTACTGCTGCCGGCTGTGTTTTGCCCCTTTCTGCCAGCGGTGTATTGGAATTGTCACCGGAAAGATCCATGGGGCTTCGGCACCGGGCTGCGCTGGGTATTGCGGAAGAAAGTGACGCTATTGCGGTCGTGATTTCTGAAGAAACCGGCATTGTTTCCCTGGCCTATGACGGAAAACTTGATAAATATGTTCCGCTGGATGAATTACAGGGCAAATTGAATGGATTCTTCCAGCACGAGCCGGTCCAAAAATCACTCCTTTCCCGCTTGAGCACACTCTTTCAAGGAACCTTAGAATGAAATTGATGCGCTGGTTGGGCAGTAATCTCACATCCTTGATCCTGTCACTATTTCTGGCATTGGTGATTTGGATCTCAGCTGTGACTTCTGCCAATCCCAATGTTGAGGCCGAGCTCTTACTTCCACTGGAAGTAAGAGAGCAGCCTTCCGATATTGCGATCGTAGATTCTTTACCTCAAACAGTTGATCTAAAGGTTCTGGCTCCTGAAAGCATAATTCAAAGCCTGGAAGAGAATAATCCGCTTGTGGCATATATCAAATTGACGGATATAGAGGCTGGTACTTACCGGTTTACCATTCAGATCCAGATACCGGACCAGCTGAAACCAATCCGTATCCTGGAGCAAAACCCTGAAAAAGTGGAGCTAAAGCTTAGCAATTTGATTTCAAAACTGCTTCCTGTATCGATCCGGGTGGAAGGCGAACCGGCAATTGGCTACCAGACCAGCGGTCTCTCCTGGGATGGGAGTTCGGTCACGGTAACCGGACCGGACAGCAAAGTTCAGGATGTTTCGGCGGTGGTAGGTATATTGGATATCTCTGATGCAACGGGATCGATTACGAGGAGCATCGCCCTCGAAGCCAGGAGCAATGGAGGGGAAGTTATTGAAGGTGTGACCCTCCAACCTGAGACGGTCCTGGTAGATCAGTCGATCAGCCTGCAAGGTGGATATAGGAATTTGGCTGTGAATGTTACCACGCAAGGAGTTGTGGAACCCGGGTATCGCTTTACAAGTATCACACCAGCACCACCGACGGTGATGGTGTTTTCTGAAGACCCCCAGCTTGTGGAGGGGTTGCCAGGTTATGTAAATACCAAACCGCTGAATCTGAACGGAGTAGATGGGTATTTGGAGACTATTCTGGAATTAGACCTTCCGGCAGGGGTTACTGTAGTTGGTGATCCGACGGTGTTGGTCCAGGTGAACGTAACTGCTCTCGAAACCAACATGGTGATCACGAGAGAGATCGAAATGATCGGCTTGCTGCCAGGCTTGAATGCCCTGGTATCACCTGAACAGGTAAGCGTCCGGATTTCCGGACCGGTGCCTGTCTTGGAAAATCTCACCCTGCGGGATATCAGGGTAGTGGTTGATCTCACCAGCCTGGGAATAGGCACCCATACTCTGACGCCCACGGTTGAAATCCTGCCCGCCGAAATTATCTGGGAAGATGTCTCTCCTGCAACTGTTGAAATTGTCATCGTGGAGGGGTAGGCTAATTTATTTCCTCCCTTAAATAGTTCCCGTAAAAAAAAATATGCAAAAACCAGTTGTGGCCATTGTTGGCCGACCTAATGTGGGTAAGAGTACCCTTTTTAATCGCCTGGCTGAACGCCGGATGGCGATTGTTGATGATATACCAGGAACGACCAGAGATCGTCTTGCCACGGAAGTTGAATGGACTGGCGTGGTCTTTGATATCATTGACACTGGGGGTTTGGATCCCACCCAGGTGGGTCCAGGGAAAGGACAGAAACCGCTCTCAATCGGTTCACACCAATTCATTGATGAAATCCGCAGCCAGGCAGAGATTGCCATCCAGGAGTCAGACGCAATTCTGTTTGTTGTGGATGGACAGTCTGGAATTACACCAGCAGACCGTGAAATCAACGAGTCCCTCAGAAAATTCCAACAGATCAAAGACGGGGAAGCCTATCCTCCTGTGCTTTTGGTTGTCAATAAGTGTGATAATAAGAAATTGCGCCAGAATGCTGTTCAGTTCTACGAGCTGGGATATAAGGAGATCTATATAATATCTGCCATCCACGGTTCTGCGACCGGAGATATGCTGGATGCGCTGGTGAAAGTGCTGCCAGAGGGAGGCGAAGAAGAAGAAGATACATCGGTAAAGATCGCCATTGTGGGAAAACCCAATGTTGGAAAATCCAGCCTGCTGAATCAGATGATCGGAGAAGATCGGGTGATTGTCAGTAATATCCCTGGCACTACCCGGGATTCAATCGATACAAGCCTGATCTACAAAGGCGCCCCCATCACGATTATCGATACGGCCGGGATCCGTAAGCGCGGCAGTATCGAACCCGGTGTAGAGAAATTCAGCGTTATTCGGGCAATGAAGGCCATTGAACGTTCGGATGTGGCTTTACTGGTTGTGGACGCTTATGAGGGAATTAAATCTCAAGACACACATGTAGCCGGATATATCCTGGATGAATGGAAAAGTGCTGTTGTTGTGATCAATAAATGGGATCTGATCGAAAAAGACACGCATACGATGGCTGAATTCACTGATTATGCGCGTTATGAATTGAACTTTATGGATTATGTTCCAATCCTGTTTACCTCTGCCTTGACAGGCAAACGGGTGGACCAGATCCTGGACCTGGCGCTGGAAGTCCAGACAGAGAGGATGATCAGACTACCCACCTCTCAGGTGAACAAGATTGTTCAGAATGCCCAGGATAAACATCCATCGCCCTCAAAAGCGGGAAGGCATTTTAAGATATATTATGGCTCCCAGGTCCGCAATAACCCACCCACCTTTTTGCTCCATGTTAATGACCCCAAATTGACTCATTTTACCTATTTGCGCTATATTGAAAACCAGATCCGGGAACATACGCCATTCTTGGGGACTCCGATCAAGATCGTGCTCCGGCAAAGTTAGATTTATATCCCAAAACTCAACAAAAATGCAAATTTGAGATCAGGGAGAGTGTTATCCTGCCCCTTGCCTTGACTGAATTTGGATTATATAATCTGGAAGACGTTCAAAGGTGATAACCTGCAAATGACAGAAGATTTCGACTCTATGCAACCAGAAAATGAAGAAAATCGGACGGATAGGCCGAATTTACTGGGTGTTCTTGTTGATATCCTGGAAACCCTGCTGCTTTCAGTGGTCCTGTTCTTCCTGATAAACGCTGTTTCTGCCCGGATCCGGATTGATGGTTCCAGCATGGAGCCTAATCTTCATCATGGAGAATTTGTAATTGTCAGCAAGATCAATTACCGGATAGGGGAGCCCGAAAGGGGCGATGTTGTGGTATTCGATTTTCCCCGCAATATAACCCAGGAATATATCAAGCGCGTAATCGGTTTGCCGGGGGAGCAGGTTCATGTTGAAGACGGGAATGTGTATATTGATGGTGTGATGCTTTCTGAACCATATCTGAAGATGGATCCACAATACGAAGGTGACTGGGTGGTTTCTGGAGACACTCTTTTTGTATTGGGCGATAACCGAAATAACTCCTCAGATTCCCACAACTGGGGCTTGGTACCCATGGAAAATATTGTCGGGGAAGCTCTACTGGTGTATTGGCCGCCCGATTCATGGGGATTGGTCAATGGGGCAAGCCCGGTCCTGGCCTCGGAATGATCATTCTTTTACCCCGTGAACATTATCCACATGAATCTAAATACGAAATTTTATTGGTAGATATAACAGGTAACAGAAGACCTTTGCCGGCAAGCAGTATCTGTTATCATAAATAAGAAGAAACTGGTCGATCAAAACACCTCTCCCGGAGAGGTTGGTGTTGTTTTATCTTAGGTAGTTGTAAGTTATTAAGTCGGAGTTTAGTATGGCACAGAGGGCGCTCACCAAACGCATCATCCCAGTCCATGTCTTGACAGCAAGCTACCGTATTGCAGGTACTGCCAAGGTCAGCAATAGCGGCTTAAGCGGACTGTTAACGGATTCGACCAGCCAGTTCATGACTATTATGGATGCCAGCCTGGGCCGCATTCATGACCCTGATTTTCTTGTACAAAGATTGCCTGATATCCGTCTGGTAAAAGAACATATCCACAGCGCCAGCGTTAAACGACGTCAGGATATTGGTCCGATAGGGATTACCAGGGCGGGTTATGAACATGTTAATCTCTTCCATATTGCCATTACAGACTCAACCTTCGAATATGAAGGCTGCTTGGAATGGCCGGGGCGGTTTGATTTCAAAGCCCTGCTGTCCGCAGGAACCTGGGAATATCTGCCCATATTTGATGGAACTGTGCGCTCCATTATCTATCCCGAGATGGAGATCAAGAGTGAGGCCATGCTGGTTAACCGCAAGCATATCGCAACCTTTACTCATGCATTGAAGAAAGCGGATGATGACTCCTCCTGGCCGGGAATTCCTCTAGGCTTGACCTGATTATGAGGGGATAGTATAATTTTTTGCCGTTGTTTTACATAATGAAATTTGCCCCCATCGTCTAGGGGACCAGGACATAACCCTTTCAAGGTTAAGACCGGAGTTCGAATCTCCGTGGGGGCACAGAAAAATCCTCTGTAAAGAGGATTTTTGGTTTAAGGGAGACCTCGTAGGTCTGGTTGGTTAATTAATCGGGATTGCTGTAACGATTATCACTGGTATCCCCCACATTTTATATTCCATTGACTCCTGGATCTCGAATCCAGCTTCCTCCACCAGATGCCTGACCGGAATGGGTCGACAGTCAGCTAATTTTGAAAAACGGTCGTGGAAGGACTCATACATTCTGCCCATCAGGCCCAGCGGCCTGTCTTTGGAAAGGGAGACGATCACAAGCCTGCCGCCGGGTTTCAGAACCCGACGGCATTCACTTAGAACTTCCGGAATATGAGGGGAATCAAAAAGTTCCAGGGTGAAGCTGGTAAAGATCCCATCCAAAAAGCCGCCTTGAAAAGGAATTGGCATAGTGTTGCTTTGCACCAGCCCAACCTGGTCCAAGATCCCGAGCCTGGACAAACGCTTTTGAGCGACCTGGGCCATACCTGATGACAGATCCAACCCTACACTAATGCCACTTTCAACAGACCGGGCGATATATTGCTGGGCGTATCCGGTTCCAAAACCGATCTCCAGGATCCATTCTCCCGGCTGTGGATATAAAAGAGCCAGGCCCAGCCTGATAAATCTTTTTTCACTGGAGGCCAATAGGTCATAGATCCCGCTGAGGCTGGAATAATAACTCTCGGCAGCTTGAACGGGCCGATTCACTCTTGAAAATTCCTGTAAGGGTTTCATTGAGGGTCCTTTGGATCTTGTTTTTAGTATATCCCAATCCGACGATACCTTAACCGCTCAGTACAGGAAGAGCTGGTTAAATGAAAACGCTGCCATTCCTGGCAGCGTTGGTTAGGTAAGAGAGGGAGTTTATCCCAGGGTCACACCCTGTTTCTTTTTTCCACCTTCAGTCCACTGCAGCTCAATCTCAAGCTGCTTCTTCAGACCGTGTTTTTTGGGCTGCTCATAATATTCCAGCTCAAAACTGACTATTTCCGGAAGATCCACAACTACGTCCTGTCCGCCCTGAATCAGAGTCACCTTCCCGCTTTCGACTTTGTCTGCCAGGTCTCGCAAAAATGCCCCTGCGTCAGCCAGGTTTTTTCTTTGATCACTTTTAACAAGCACGTTTTTCTTGACCATCTTTCCTCCATGACTAGTAAATTCATTTTAGCAAATTTCAGGGGAGAGAGGATAAGAGTTGTATTAAAAAGAACGTTTGAACGTTCAATATTCGCTAACTACCAGGGAATTTATGAATTGTCTGTTCTGGATTGAAGGTAAACCTCAGCGGCCGCCACGATAAGGAGGCACGGGGATGGCATAGATCCGGCACAGGCGCCGATCCAGGATCCTGCTGCGGATGCGGGGATCGATCTCGCTGAGCTTGTCAGTGGTCGTGATCACTGTGGGAAGCCCGGCATTGTAGCGGTAGTTAAAGAGCTGGTAGAGTTTTTCCTTGACCCAGGGGGTCATGGATTCCGTGCCCAGATCATCCAGTACCAACAGGGGTGATTTTTTGATCTCGTCAAAGCGGCGGTCGTAGCTGACGGTGCTGTCAGGGCTGAAAGTGGCCCTTAAATGGTCCATCAGATCAGGAACCATGATGAACAGAGGTGGAATACCTTCTGCGGAGCGGTAGTTGGCAACGGCAGCTGCTAGATGGGTCTTGCCGCTGGCGTACCCTCCCTGCAGCACCAGCCAGCCTTTGGGTTTCTCAGCGTATTTTTGGGAGGCTTTGAAGGCGCTTTCCAGCTTTTTCTTCTCATCCTTTTCCAGGTTTTCGTTATCGCGCAATGAAAAATTACCAAAGGTTTGATCTCCCAACAATGATAACGAGGAGAGTTCGGATTGCCCTGTATCGTCCATGGGCCGGCGGTAGTCCGGGGCCAGGATCTTAACCCGATTTACTAATTCGGGGTCCTGAAGGCGCGAGCGGATGCGGCCTTCCAATTGATTGAGAGACAGGTTGGTGGTGATCAAGAGCGGCAGGTTATTTATGTAGCGGAAATTGAGGATCTGGAATAATTTTTCCTGGGCCCAGGGAGTGGCATTTTCGGTCCCAAAATCATCCATGACCAATAAGGGGGAGCGCCGGATGTCTTCAAAACGTTCCTCAAAAGAGGACTCGGGGTTGTTGTAGGAAAAGCGCAGGCTGTCGAGTAGATCAGGGACTGTCAGGAATAGGGTTGGAACGCCAAGGTCAACAACGAAATTGGCAACAGCTGCTGCCAGGTGTGTTTTTCCACAGCCATAAGGACCCTGCAGTACCAGCCAGCCCTGAAGTTTGCCGGCATATTGCTGGGCATGGTTGAAAGCCTGTTCCAGCGAGTCAGCCTGGGCTTTGCCCAATCCGATCTGTCCCCGGATTTCGAAATTTTCGAAGGTTAAATGAGCCAGCTCTTCCAGGTTGCTCATTTTAAATAAGCCAGCCCGGGCCTGTTTTCTCAACTGTCCGGCACGGCAAGAGCAAATTTGGAGTTTGCCAAAATTGGGATGTCCCACGGGGAGATCCTGCCGCAGGTAACCAATCCCACCGCAGATCTCACAATTGGGATCACCCGGGTAAGACCCGGCGCCTGGGTCAGTCTTCGATGAACTCGGCGAACTCATCTTCGAGATACCCTCGGCGGCTTTCTTTAGTATGTCCTCTATCCGGTCGCTCATCTTTTCCACCGTCCTGCCAACTGCGTAATATGGCTTCTATGTAATTCCATTTCCTGACATTATTCTGAACCGCAATTGCTACTGCGTCCCTGATCCAATCCTCAGGAAACTCTATCTCTGCATCCCTTAATGTATCCGCGATCAAGGGTGTAAGCGGGCCAATATTTTCCTCATATAGACGGAAGATATTGGGCTGCTCCAAACTTAATGTTGGGATCGGACTGTCGCCGTCCGAGGGGCGCCACGATCCGTCTGCGACGGATTGAACCGCGGCCTGCCCGCGTGGAGAGTTGAAAAAATATATCACCAGTTCGCCTTCTCCATCAGGGACTGATGTTTTTAACAAGGTGCCGCGGTTCACCGCCCGCTCCAGCCCAGACTGCACTGCAGCCAGCTGGGCGGCGGCCGTGGCGCCCAGTCCTGCCATAAAATCCGGATCTCCAGTGAGGTTCTCTTCCTTGAGGTAGCGAACCTCGCCTTCCAGCCGGGTGAACAGCCACAGGACATATAGCGTGACCTTCATTTCGTCCAGGTCATCTAATTGGGGAAGAAGGTCCGTAAAAAACAGGCTGGGAATCCTGGTTGTGCTTATTTTTCCTGGAGGAAGACCGTTAAAAGTCATCAGGTTACCTGAGAGAGATCAATATCGCGTGTAGCGGCATTCTCAAATTTGGCCAGGTTCTTTCGGAAGACCAGCTGCACATCCCCGGTGGGGCCGTTTCTGTGTTTGGCTATGATGATTTCGGCCAGGTTCTTGAACTGGGAGTCTTCTTCATAAACTTCAGGACGGTAGATAAACATTACGATATCAGCGTCCTGCTCCAGGCTGCCGGATTCCCTGAGGTCTGATAAAACAGGCCGTTTGTCAGAGCGCTGCTCGACGGCGCGTGAAAGCTGGGCGGCTGCCAGTACCGGCACGTTCAGCTCCCTGGCCAGGATCTTCATGTTTCGGGAAATGTCAGAGACTTCCTGGACGCGGTTGTTGGTACGCATGTCTCCGCCCATTAGCTGGAGATAATCCACCACTATCAGATCCAACTTATATTCCAGGTGCAGACGCCGGCACTTGGTGCGCAGCTGCAAGGGGGTCAGTGCAGGAGTGTCATCAAGGAAGATGTGGGTGTCGGTTAGAACCTCGATAGCTTGAGTAAAAAGCAGCCATTCATCTGGCTCAAGTTTTCCAGAGCGAAGCCGGGTAGAATCGATCCCGGTTTCCTGGGCGATAAGGCGCTGCACCAGCTGTTCGTTGGACATCTCGAGGGAGAAGATTGCGACGTGTTTTTTGTGGGTCAGGGCAGCGTTTTTGAGAGCGGATAATATAAAACCAGTTTTTCCCATTCCGGGCCGCCCGGCAATGATCAGTAGATCTGAAGGCTGCAAGCCACCTAACATTCTGTCGATATCAATAAAGCCTGTGGGAACCCCAACCAGGTCCTCGTCCCGCTTGGAGAGTTCTTCCATGCGGTCGAAATAATCACTCAAAACAACCCGAATGGGCTGCAGATCCTGATTTGTACGGCGCTGGCTGACGTTAAATACGGCCTTCTCAGAGTCGTCCATGACTGTATCGAGAGTAAGATTCTCCTCGTAGGCCAGTTTGGCGATCTTATTGGCTGCTTCCAACATCCTGCGCCTGATGGCGGTTTCTTCAACCCTGTGGCCGTAAGCTTCAGCGTGCAGTGAGGATGGGACGTTATTGATCAACTTGGTGATATACGCCGCTCCGCCGATATCCGCCAGGTGACCTTTTTGATCGAGTTCCTCGGTGACGGTCACCAGGTCGATAGCTTCGTTGCGATCGTGCAATGAGACGAATGTATCCCAGACCCATTTGTTTCGGTGAATGTAAAAATCATCCGCCGCCAGGAACTGGGCCACGTCATAATAGGCCTCGGGATTGATCAGTACCGCCCCGATGACAGCTTCTTCTGATTCCCGGCTGTGGGGAACCATTTGGGGTCCGGATGTTTCAGGAGCGGATTTGAATTCTAGGGGTTCGGTCATGGTTGGTTTTTTGAATTAATATTGGTTGCTTGAGTGGTGAGGTAGTACGGTCGGGGAGCTGAGGAAAGAAGGGGAGTTAGTTCTCCTCGGATTCCTCTTCATCAGGTTTGTCTTCGGATTGATCAGGGCTGATCTGATCCAGGTAATTCTCAAAGACTGACAACCGCTCACTGTCAACTTCTTCGTCAGGGAGGGTTTCTGTCAGATCATCTTCGGGGATCATGCCGGCTTCATCCAGCACATCTTCTGTTACGAATATCGGGACATTCAAACGGATGGCTAAATTTATGGCATCAGACGGACGGGAGTCAATATTATGCAATGAGCCGTTGATATTGAAGGCAATGTTGCCAAAGTAGGTTTCATCCTTAAGGGAAACCACTTCGACGTGGACCACTTCGGCTTCCAGGGAATCCAGAATGTTCACAAATAGATCATAGGTCAGGGGCCGTGACACTTCTACTTCCTGCAATGCCAGGGTAAGGTGCTCGGCTTCGTAGATCCCAACCATAATGGGCAGATAGCGTTCTGATTCAATCTCCCGCAGAATCACCACACGCTGCTGAGACATTAGACTGACCCGGATGCTATCTACCACTACTTCGATCATTTTGGCCATAACTGGAGCTTCCTTCAGGATTAAACCTGATGTCTTGTTATTCTATCACGGGGGATAAGCCACTGCAACGAACGAACCTTAAAGGCTTAAATTTATTAAGAAAATTTCTGCTTCCAGAGCAGTTCGAAAAATGATACCAGGGGATCTGATCTGCTGTCGATGTTGCCTTTATAATGAAGGAAAGTCTTTTATTTAGAATTCAGGGATCTTTAGAGAGACATGACTGTCTATTCTCAAACCCGAAAAGAAAATCGCTTGCTCCCGCTTGATTTACTGCGGGGGTTGTTGATGATCCTGATGGCATTGGATCATGCCAACTTCCATATTGCCCAACAGCACTCATTGGGTGAATACTGGGGAGGACCCTTTCCAACCTTTTCCACACCACTTCACTTCCTGACCCGTTTCGTGACCCACTTCAGCGCGCCTGGATTCTTTTTCACCATGGGTATTGGGATGATCCTGTTTGCCTCGTCACGCAAGAAAAAAGGCTGGAGGGAATCGGAGATCCGGCTGCACTTTTTGATGAGGGGATTGATTCTAATCGGTTTGCAGGTAATTCTGAACTATGGCCAGGCCTGGTCAGTGGCTGGCTCCCGAGCGCTGTTGTGGTATGTAGGTGTGTTGGCAGCCCTTGGGGTTGGCATGATCCTCAGTATTCCACTGCTGCGCTTAAAGCCGATATACCTGGCCGGGATCAGCCTGGGCCTGTTTATCATTATGGAGTTCCTGACGCCTGATCCAGTTCTGTGGGGTAGGAATTTTAATAACCTGGTCGGAATCACACTGGTTTATAGTGGAGGAATGGGGGAGTTCTGGACCAATTACCCGCTCTTGGCCTGGGTTGAACTGATCGTATTGGGTTTGTTGTTTGGTAATTGGATCCAGCAGGATGCTAAAAACACCTATCAGAAGGGAATCTGGCTGGGAGTGGTGTTCCTGGCTGGTTTTGTTCTATTGCGCTTATTCAACGGTTTTGGAACTATCCGACCTTTACCCATTGGAAATTGGATGGATTTCCTAAGTCTGGTGAAGTATCCCCCCAGTATGGCTTTTGTGCTGCTGACTATGGGAGTGAATTTGATCCTGTTGGGATTGTTTTCAGTGATAAATAAACCGGGCTCCAGGGACTGGAATCCGGTCTTGGTTTTTGGGCGTGTGCCGCTGTTTTTTTATCTTACCCACATAGGAGTATATTTTCTGATGGGTAGGCTGCTGACGCCAGATGGATCCGGTTTGGGAGTGATGATCGTACTCTGGGCAGCCGGGTTGGGGATACTCTATTTGCCCGCTCGCTGGTATGGCCTGTATAAATCCCGCCAACCTGACAGGTCGTGGGTGAGATATTTCTAAAGGATAACGAAATTACCCGCTGACCTTTTCTGCTTCGTGTTTGGCTTCCCGCTTTCGAGCGCTGTGATCAAGGATCCTTTTCCGGATGCGGAGATTTTTTGGGGTTACTTCAAGCAGTTCATCATCCGCCAGGTACTCAATAAATTGGTCCAGGCTCATCTCTCTGGGTGTGACCAGGCGTTGATTGATTTCCCGGATATTATTCCGCATATTGGTCAGGTGTTTGGCTTTGCAGACATTGACCTCGATATCATCAGGGCGTTTATTCTCTCCAACAACCATCCCGTGGTAGACCTCCATGCCGGGTTCAATAAAGAGAATCCCGCGCTCTTCGGCATTTTTCAACCCGAATGTGGTTGCTGTCCCGGTCTCCCAGGCTACCAGTGAACCATGAGATCGGACTTCTACCGAACCAGCCTGAGGAGCATAACTATCAAATATTGTGTTCAGTACACCGGTTCCCTTGGTCATGGTCAGGAAATGATGCCGGAAGCCAAGGATGCCCCTTGTGGGAGCCAGAAAAGTAAGCAAAACTGTTCCTGTGCTTGAGTCCTTCATATCCTGCAGCATACCTTGCCGGTTATTGAGGGATTCCATCACCGCACCTATATCATCTGAATGGACCTCTATCCGGACCTCTTCAAAAGGCTCAAGGATTTGGCCAGAAGGAGATGTTTGAAGAATTACTTCCGGACGGGAAACGTGGAATTCATAACCTTCCCGGCGCATGGTTTCTATCAAGATAGCCAGGTGAAGTTCTCCCCGGCCTGACACCAGCAATGTGTCTGCGGATCCAGACTCTTCCACCCTTAATGCCAGGTTGCTTCTGGTTTCACGAAACAGCCGTTCCCGGAGTTTGCGGGAGGTTTTCCAGACACCTTCTCTTCCGAAAAAAGGCGAGGTGTTGACGCCAAATGACATCCGGACTGTAGGTGCTTCAACCTTGATCCTGGGAAGGGGATCTGGATCTTCGAGATTGCAGATCGTGTCCCCGATAGTTATGCCTTCCAATCCGGCAATGGCTACAATCTCACCAGCCCTGGCCTGTTCGATCTCCTGGCGTTCCAATCCCTGGTAATCATAAAGGTAGGTGATCTCTCCCGGGACGGTTTTTCCATCCGCGGTGAGATAAACAACCTGTTCACCAACCGCAACCTCTCCGGAAGATATTCTCCCGATGGCTGTAGATCCCCGGAAATTATCATATTCAAGAGATGTTACAAGCATTTGCAGTGGCTGGTCAATATTTACAACAGGGGCAGGGATCGCATTCAGAATGGTTTCAAAAAGCGGCTGAAGATCGGGGCCAACATCTGGTGTAAGTCCAGCGCGATGCTGGGTAGCAATAGCATAGACCACCGGGAAACTGGCCTGTTCTTCACTTGCTCCGAGTTCTATGAACAAGTCAAAAGTGTCATTTAATACCTGCTCTGAATTTGCCAATTTGCGATCTACTTTATTGATGACCACGATCACCTTGTGGTTAAGTTCCAGCGCTTTCTGGAGCACAAAACGGGTTTGAGGACGGGGGCCTTCAGCAGCATCAACCAGCAGCAATACGCCGTCAACCATGTTTAAGACCCGCTCTACTTCGCCCCCAAAATCAGCATGGCCTGGAGTGTCAACGATATTTATCTTGATTTTCTGGCCGCTTTGAGGATCGGTGATCACGATAGCCGTATTTTTGGAAAGAATGGTGATACCCCTTTCCTGTTCCAGTTCATTCGAGTCCATCACCCGCTCTTTGAACTTTTTCTTCTCATAAAAAACGCTTGACTGGCGTAGAAGCCCATCAACCAGGGTGGTTTTCCCGTGGTCAACATGGGCGATAATGGCTATGTTTCGTATGTCGGTTCTGGTAGTTTGCATAATTTTCACTTTTCACGCATAAAAAAACCCGACCGATCTTGGCCGGATTCACACAATACAACGCCACAAGTTTACCAAAAGATATCAAAAAAGGATAGAGCATAGTTTTGTTCTCCCCCCGATTTGATTTTCTGGGCCACCCCGGGGAATCTCGGGTTTGGCCCAGAATTTCCATCTTTTAGTCTGTTTTTTTGAGCTGATTGATCCTGCGGACTAACTGAATTATCCCGAATGATAACAAGATCATGATTGCGAATGCCAGGGCTTCCAGAATAATGAAAAAGGGTCCATATCCTTCAGCACCACCGATGTTGGGCATCATCACTACCATCAGGGGCAATAAGATCGCCAGAAAAGTGAGAATCCTTTGGTATTTCCCTATCTTGGATTCCCGGTCACTGTAGATCTCAGGTGCTTCCCCGTGATCGATTTTATACCGGAAATACACCCATCCGCCCATTTCTCCAACCTGTTCCCATCCTGAGTCGGCAAAAAGCTGCAGGTAGGAGTCCTTGTCTTTAGTCTTGAGGGATTGATAATCCAACCTGTAGACATAATCCGCAGGTTCTCCATTCTTGAATTGATAACTCCCCGGAAAAGGAACATCATTCAAGTGCAATCCTTGCTGAGCCATTTCTGCCAGCCAAGCTTCTTCTTTTTCATCCTGCCAGGCCCAAAACCATTTTTGTTTAGTTACGAGTTCGTTAGTCATGTGATTCCTCCTCAGCAGTCCTTTCCTGCCATAGATCAAAATTCTTTGCTGCGCTTTGCAGCATGATCTCCATTCTCTGGATCTGTCCCAGCAGCACCCGGATTCCGGTTTCTGTGATCTGGTAGATTTTCCTTCGCCCTTCTTTTCCGACCATAGAGATCAATTTGTTATTTTCCAGCGTCGTAAAAGCCCCATAAAGGGTGCCCGGGGCTAACCGGATGGTACCCTGGCTGATTTCCTCGGCGTCCTGCATTACAGCGTAGCCGTGTTTGGGAGTTACCAGCGCCAGTAAGATATAATAAGTGGCTTCCGTTAGGGGAAGGTGTTTTGTGATTGGTTTGTCCTCCATAAAAACTCCTATCTGAGGCAAAGTGCTTATAACGCCCTGCGGTATAACGGTGAACGATATATCGTATGCCGATATAGTAAAGCAAATATAACTGTTTGTCAAGGCCCAAAAGAGAACATATATTTTTGATTAATTACCAGGGAGGCTAACGCCCCTACTTCCTTTATAATTGAAGGTAATCTTGTTGTTCGGGGTGGATATGTTGCTGAATAAACATTCTTTAATATTTAGAATTTGGATATTTGTGGTGTTATTCTTTTTTGCTGCATGCCAGCGGTGGGAAGTTTCAGCTCCAAGCGCTGCTGTATCAAAATCTGGTTTACCGCCAATCACTAGCTGGCAAATACAATACAGCGGTGAGTTGGATTTGGATCTTGACACAGATGTTTTTAATTTGGATTTATTTGATACGCCAATGGAGAGCATCAAAGAACTCAGGAAACGGGGGATTTTCGTAATCTGTTATTTCAGCGCAGGCAGCTACGAAGACTGGCGACCTGATGCGGACCAGTTTCCAGATAAGGTCCTTGGGAATGATTTGGATGACTGGCCAGGAGAGCGTTGGTTGGATATCCGCCAGCTTTCGGATCTAAACCCGATCATTGAGAACCGAATGGATCTGGCTGTTGAAAAAGGATGTGATGGGGTAGATCCGGATAATCTAGATGGATATGAAAACAAGACCGGATTCCCTCTGACGGGGAACGACCAATTGGTGTTTAATAGATATTTAGCCCAAGCAGCCCATACCCGGGAGCTAAAAATCGGATTAAAAAATGACATCAATCAAATTCAAGAGTTAGTAAATGATTTTGATTGGATTCTGAACGAGGAATGTTTTACTTACCATGAATGTGATCTATTGCTGCCATTTCTCGATGTTAACAAGCCGGTTTTTGTTATTGAGTATGAGATAACCCCGGCTGATTTTTGCCCTCAGGCCAATCAACAAGGATTTTCTGCACTGCATAAAAATTGGGATTTAGACGCTTACTATACCGATTGCCTTAAATTTCCTTCCCGGTAAAACTTGTCTTCAAAGAGAGGCGGCATGACAAAAATTGATTTTAAGAAAGAATTGAAACATCTGTATCAACCTTCAAAAAAGGAATTCCAGGTTGTGGAAGTCCCTGACCTGAAATTTTTCAAGGTTGATGGTCATGGGGATCCAAATTCGGCTCAGGAGTATACTGACGCCATTGAGGCTTTGTACGCTGTGTCCTATAAAACGAAATTCCTCAGCAAGAAAAAAGAACAGGATTATGTGGTTCCGCCCCTGGAAGGATTATGGTGGGCAGATGATATGGAAACCTTTTCAACTACCAGGGATAAAAGCCAGTGGTTGTGGACGATGATGATCATGGTTCCGGATTGGATCACTGATGATATGGTGGATGAATCCCGGGCAGAGGTTTCAAAAAAGAAAGACCTTCCAGCGCTGGGAAAGCTTCGTTGGGAGGTTTATCAGGAAGGTCTATGTGTTCAAATCCTTCACATGGGATCGTATGATGATGAAGGACCGGTTTTGGCTAAACTGCATGAAAAATGGATGCCGGAACAAGGGTATACATTTAACGGTTTGCATCATGAAGTATATCTCAGCGACCCCAGGCGTGTAGAACCTTCAAAACTTAAGACCATCCTTCGTCAACCAATACAAAACATTTAAGGACCTAAATGACAGAACCGTTTATCATTCCCAGCCTGAATACAGAGCGATTGCTGCTGAGGGCATTTGAGAAGGATGACCTTGATCCATTCGCAGACCTGGTTGCGGATAAAGAAGTTATCCAGCACGCAACCTATGACGGAACAACCATGACCCGCACCCAGGCCTGGAACTGGCTTTGTTTTATGCTGGGGCATTGGCATATGCGCGGCTTTGGTATTTGGGCAGTTGAAGAAAAAACATCTGGAGAATTGATTGGAAGGATCGGCCTTCAGTTCTGGGATTCGTTTGACGATGTTGAACTAGTGTGGATGTTGGCTAAACCAGCCTGGGGGAAAGGGTTTGCCTCGGAAGGGGCCAGGGCAGCCATTGACTTCGGTCTTAATACCCTTGCTATACCCCGCATTGCAGCAGTGATCCCTCAGGAGAACAAACCCTCGATCCGCCTGGCGGAACGCCTGGGGATGGAAATGGAAAAAGAAGTCGAACGCCAGGATATCCAATTTTATCAGTATGTGATCGCTAAGGACTGACACAGCTAATCTTAAACATTTATCCAGAATTTTTATCCAGACAAGCTGTGAATTAAATCACAATGTTAACGTTTTGTAATAACCTTCCCAGGCCGATTGTTATCTGAGCCCCGGGTGTATACTGTGATTCTTATAAATTTCACAAACCTACCTGGAGGTAGATTATGTCGGTTGAAAGTTATCCAAAATTCTATACGAAAGTGCAGTCAGAGATGGGTGCTTATGGAAAAGCCAACCCTGGTATCATGGCCGGTTTTAGCATGCTTCACGAAGCTGCCGGAACTGACGGGGCCCTTGATGCAAAAACCAAGCAGTTGATGGCATTGGCAATCGGTATCGTGGTTCGCTGCGATGGTTGTATTGCTTTCCATGTCCATGATGCCCTCAAAGCAGGGGCTTCCGAGGACGAAATCGTGGATGCGATTGGAGTTGCGATCATGATGGGCGGAGGACCTGCTGTAGTGTACGGTTCTGCAGCCCTGGAGGCTCTCAAGCAGTTCCAGCTTGATTAATAATCCAAGATCAAAAATAACAAAGAAAATGCCAGAAGGAAATCTGTTCTCCTGGCATTTTTGTCTTTAATGTACAATAAGATAAAGATAATTCTCTACAGGTCTTAATAAACATCCAGGGGACAGCATAGTCAGGAGGTATTACCATGAATGACTTGTTAATGCTGGATAAGTATTTTCCCGAGGGGAATCTTGAAGGGGGTATTGAACTGGCAAATCGGCTGGATTGGGGAATCACTGTTCAAATGGCAGGTGAAGGATATGTTGTCTCGAGTGGTGATGAACCGATTCTGAGAGCAGAACACAAAGACGCTTTACAGTCTTTTATTTATGGGCTGGGCCTGGCTTATGCCATTCTTCCAGAGAAAGTTTTTACCTCCCTGGAAAAAGCTCTGAAGGATTTGTGAAATTTTGATGTCAGTGACTCACTTATAAGGAGCCATCCATGCGAAAAATTCAAAAACCTGTTCAAAAATCCTCGTCAAATTTATTTATCATTGTCAGTTTATTGATTTTACTCAGTGTGGCCTGTAATCTACCTTCGATGGCAAAGTCAGTCCAGGGACCGGATGAAACTGCGCGGATCGAAATCAGTGTTCGGGAAACCATGAGTGTCCTGGAAGGGGACCAGGCCTCGGACGCAGAAGATCAGTCAGACCAGGATACAGATGTGCTTCCTCCTTCTGAAACACCCGAGCCGGATATCACTGATACTCCCACCCTCACACCTACGGTAACCGATACACCTACCCCTGAAGTGGCCATGATCTATGCTTCGGCGAATACCAACTGTCGCACAGGACAGGGCACATTTTTTCAGTGGCTGGTCACCATGCAACAAGGGCAAGAATCTGAAGCTGTAGGAATTGATACATCAGGAGACTACTGGTACATCCGCCGCCCGGATAATCCATCCGCCTTCTGCTGGTTGTGGGGTAAATATGCCACGCCGTCAGGTCCGTGGGAGTCTCTCCCGGTCTATACGCCAATACCAACACCTACACCGGGAGCTGATTTTAAACTAACTTATGCTGGTATTACTCAGTGTACGTCAAATTGGTTAGTGCAATTCCAAATCGATAATATTGGCTCACAAACGTTTGAATCCTGGAGGTCAAAAGGCACAGACAATTCTGGTGGGTTAGTAAATACGGTAAATAAGCAGGATAAATTCTATCACTTTAATCACTGCACGATACTTTCTTCACAGAATGACCTGACCCCCGGTGAAGGATCCTATTTGAATGTTATATTCAACAACGATTCCTCAGGACACGACCTGACAGTTAACATCAAAGTCTGCACAGAAGAAGGGCAAGGGGGCGATTGTTACGAGAAGATCTTTGATATTAAACCATAAGAAAGTGTTCGAATAGTTCTCAGGGATACGTCTCCGCTAATAATGTCTGGATGGCAGCCTCGGTTTCGTTATAGGCGCCTTCCCCGATATGGACATAGCGGAGATTTCCTTTTTTATCGATCAGGTACAGAGTAGGCCAGTAGCGTGTATTATATGCCCGCCAAGTAGTTCCGTCGTTGTCCTGGGCAACCGCATATTCTATCCTGAGTTCATCTACAGCCTGCTTGAGGTTATCCAGATTTTTTTCATGTGAAAATTCGGGGTAGTGGTTGCCAATGACGACCAATCCCTGGTTTTGATAATCCTTATGCCATTCCCTCAACGAGGGAATTACGTTTTTACAATTAATTCAACCGAAGGTCCACATCTCTAGCAGTACTACTTTTCCCTGCAAATCTGCAAGTTGTAATGGCTCATCTGTGTTGATCCAGACCTCATTTTCCAGCTCCGGAGCTGGTCCCAAGCTCTGCAATGTCAATATCCTTTGATTTCCCTGGACTCCGCAGCCGGCCAGGAGAAGGGCCAAGCCGATCAGTATTATTAATTTTTTCATTAGGTACCTAAATTCCCTGAGAATATGAATTGTCTGAACAAGTACAGGTTACAATAAAAATAATCTTACTCAGAGAGGATATTTAGACGATGATAGATGTGGTTAATCTTACGCAGAAATTTTCCCTGATCACTGAACAGTGGGAACCCAAGATCATTGCTCAATTGAATGATTACCATCTGAAGATCGCTAAGATCGAAGGCGAGTTTGTCTGGCACAGCCACCCGGAAACGGATGAAATGTTCCTGGTGATTGATGGCGATCTTACCATCCATTTGCGAGATGGACTCCTGCATCTTGAACCGGGGGAATTATGTGTGATTCCCAAAGGAGTGGAGCACAAACCATCCGCGGTGGGGGAATGCCAGATCCTGATGGTCGAACCTGCTGGCACGCTGAACACTGGCGATGCTGGTGGAGAAATGACCATCAAAAAAACCGACAGGATTTAATTTGATGACTAACTCAAGGTTTTCGAGGAAAAATCTATGATTGAACTCAGCACCCGCTGGAAAGAAGTCTTTCCCGAAGCATGTATTGGACTGCTTGCAGTAAAGGATGCACCCAATCAAAAAGACCACCCGGATCTGAAATTCGTCCGGGAGAAATTAGAAGCCGAATTGCGGTCCAGGTACGGGGCTTTGGACCGTAAAGCACTGCGGGAAACCCCCGTATTTGCAGCTTATGATGCCTTTTATCGACCCTTCAAGAAATCCTATCATGTCCAGCTTCAGCTGGAATCGGTGGTGTTTAAGGGTAAACCGATCTTTTCCCCTTCTGCCCTGGTGGCCTGCATGTTCATGGCTGAACTGGAAACAGGATTATTAACCGCAGCCCATGATCTGACAGCTCTGGGGCTGCCACTGATTGCGGATGCAGCTATTGGATTGGAAACTTATCAGCGGCTGGATGGCTCTGAACAGATCCTTAAAGAAGGTGATATGTATGTCCGGGACCAGGAGGGCATCCTTTCATCAGTGATCTATGGTCCGGATCGGCGGACCCAGATCCGCCCGGATACAACTCAGGCTGTGTTTACGACTTACGCCCCCCCGGGGATATCCAGGGACCAGGTCCAGGAACAGCTGGAGATCCTGGAATCTTTTATCAAAGTATTTTCTCCCAATGCAGAAAGATCCTTACTGGTTGTGGTTTAACAGGATTTCAAAGGTATACGCCAAGTTTGCGGAAAGATCCTGTGCTGCAGCGCTTACCCCAGTTTGAATAACCGAACTGGATGACCGGTTCTGGCTGATTCGTATAATGCCAAAGCGGTCCGGACATGGTTCCTGCTTTCCTTTAGACTGATCAGGGTGGGGCTACCGTCCAGGATAGCGTTCTGCAGATCTTCCACTTCCCCAAGGTAGAGTGATTTCTTAGGGATCTGGATCTCCTTCGATTTATCCTTGTGATCTGTGAAAATCACCTGGGCTTTACGGTCCATATCAGAAAATGGACGGGAGATTTTTAACCGGCCTTCAGTACCCACAATTTCCAAAAAGGTATGCAGGGGTGTGTTAAAGGAGCAGGAAATCTGGGCCAAAACCTCACCATTTTCTGTCTGGAATCCCATCTGTCCGGCAAATACTTCATCTACCTCAGTAGGGCCTAGCTTCTGACTGCCGTAGACCCAGTCTGGCGGGCCTTCCATCAGGAACTGGGTGTAGCTGAGAGGATAGATCCCCACATCCCACAGACAGCCGCCTCCGAATTCCGGGACCATACGCACATTCAGGCTGCTGGGTTTTCGGCCATCCGGACCCATCTTGAAGTCAAAAGCGCCCCGGATCAGGGTGATCTGCCCCAGCTTTCCTCCCTGGACCCAATCCTTGACAATCCTGGTCTGGGGATGGTGGCGGTACATAAAAGCCTCAGCCGCAACTTTACCGAACTTGTCACTGGCGGTGATCACCGCGTCCACGTCATCCAGGGATATGGCAAAGGGTTTTTCACAAAGCACATTCATTCCGGCTTCCAGGGCTTTGATGGTCCACTCTGCGTGCAGGTGATTGGGCAGCCCGATATATACTGCATCCACTTCCCCGCTTTCCAGCATTTCATCATAACTGCCAAAAGCCTGCTGGATCTCCCATTCATGGGCGTACTTCTCGGCGTTTTCCAGGCTGCGGCTGGCCACTGCAACCAGCTCACTCTTTTTCGCCTCCCGGATGGCTGGAATCAATGCCCGGTTGATATTTGCGGTGGATAATAATCCCCAGCGAACAGTATTCATAGTTGCTCCTTAAAATTTTCTTATCCCTTCTATTGTAACTATCTAAATTGATATAATGTATATGGAATTCTTAAAATTATGAAAACAACTAAAAAAACACTCGTATATTTAGCAGCGGCTGTGTGGTATATCGGCGGGATCATGCTGTTCCGCAGCGGTTTGGAGCTTGTCATCCAGACCCGTGAGCTGAAGGAAGGTACTCTTTGGCCGGCGATATTCATCATAACTGGTATAGTCTTGGGAATAATCCAGGTCCTTTTTATCTTCAGGCACAGCTGCCGGAAGAATATGCAGCGAATCAACCTTCTGAACGACCCCCACCTGTGGCAGTTTTACCGCCCCGGGTTTTTCCTGGCTCTGGCGATTATGATTACCAGTGGGATACTGCTGAACCATTTTTCCCAGGGACATTACTTTTTCATGCTGACAGTGGCGGCTGTAGATTTTGCGCTGACCATATCCCTTCTGGGCAGCAGTTATGTTTTCTGGACTGATTTTAAGCATATTGATAGTTGATGACTTATCTGAACTGGATATACTCCCGGGTAAGCTTGACAAAGATCAGGCGTTATTGTATAAAGACACCATTCAAACTGAATATCTTAAGACTGTGATGAGGAATAGTACACATTGGTCGTGACGGCACAGAGAGTGAGCGTTGGTGAAAGTCTCACCCGTCCAAAGATGTCGAATGGGCCTCGGAGTTGCAGGGCGAACGGGAATTCCCCAATTAGCCTGTGCCGGAACTGCCACCGTTATCAAGGTAAAAGATATAACCCCGGATCTTCCGGGCCGTATCTGCAAAGTGAGGCTGGCCTTCAAGGCTGCTAGACATGGATCCCCGTTGTTTCACTGACGGGTTTTTGTTTTAACCTGGAGCCAGGCTAATTTGGGTGGCACCGCGAGTAAATTATGCCCTCGTCCCATTATGGATGAGGGCATTTTTATTTAAGCCTGATGGCTGAGGAGGAAAAATGAAAGAGAGATTATTAACGGGTGATCGGCCTACCGGACCCTTGCACCTGGGCCATTATCTGGGCAGTCTGCGCAATCGAGTCAAGTACCAGGAATCGCACGAGTGTTTTTTTGTGATTGCAGATCTGCATACTTTAACAACGCGGCCAGGAAAAGAACAGATCGCGCGTATGAACGAATATATCCACCACATTGTGTTGGATTACCTGTCGATCGGGATCGATCCTGATCGAGCAGCGATCTTTGTTCAAAGCAGTGTGCCCGGTATCATGGAATTAAGCACTCTTTTAGGTATGCTGGTCACTGCACCCAGGTTGGAAAGAATCCCATCCTTGAAGGAGATGGCTAGGGCAGAAGGTTTATCTTCAATGCCCTTTGGGCTGCTGGGATATCCGGTCTTGATGTCGGCGGATATATTAATCCCGAGGGCAAATTTGGTTCCTGTGGGAGTGGATAACCAGGGAAATGTCGAGCTTGCCAGGGAGATCGCCCGGCGATTCAATCGCAATTACGGCGAGGTTTTTCCAATCCCGGAGATGGAATTGGAGGGCACATTGATCGGCACAGACGGGCAGGCCAAGATGAGTAAAAGCCTTAATAATGCGATATTCCTGTCAGACAACCCAGTCGTTGTCGCGGAAAAGGTGATGGGGATGTACACCGATCCCAATCGCACCAGAGCCGATGTCCCGGGAAACGTGGAAGGAAACCCTGTATTTGTCTATCATGAACACTTTAATACCGACCGGGATCAAGTCTTGGAATTGAAAGAAAGGTATCGGCAGGGCAAGGTGGGGGACGTTGAGGTGAAAAGGAAGCTGGCGCTAGCCATCAATCAGTTCCTGGATCCGCTGCGGGACAGGCGGGAGAAATATAAACGCCAACCAGATATTATTCTGGATATCTTAAATGAGGGATCGCGCCGGATGAGAATAGAGTCGGAAGAAACCCTGGATTTGGTTCGTGAGGCTATGGATCTGCAGCAATACCAGAAGACGATCATACCTGATGATTCTTATCAGGAACCAGACGGTGCTCTGCAAGGCCTGGCGTTTATATAATAGGTTCGACCGGTTAATTATTCCATGATCAGCAGCGTTTGCTTGCGTTCGACATTATCGTTGACTTTGGCCTGGATCCGGACGATCTTTCCATCCCGGGGAGCAGTAAGTTCATTCTGCATTTTCATCGATTCCAGGATCAGCAGAACCTGTCCCTCCATTACTTGGTCGCCAACTTTAACGGGAATATCGATTACCAAACCAGGCATTGGGGATTTTAGGATATGTCGGCCTTCCTGCAGAGTGGATTCCCCCGCCGCCAGCCGAAGACGCCTTTCTCTTTCATCCTCAACTAACACATTAAATCTTTTGCCCTGAAGGATGATCTCCCAACCACCGTTCTCCTGGTAAGTATTGGGTTCGAAGGATTTCCCATCAACCAGCAGTAAGCAGGAAGAGTGCTTTTTGAGGGGCTGGTAATCGATCTCATGGGAAGCACCATTGATGACCACTCTCGTTTCAGAAAGGATCTCAATTTGATATTCTTTTCCCTCAACCTCTGCAAAATAGATTTCGCTGGTCATATTATTCTTTTGTCCGCTCCCATCTGTTGATCCATTTCCAATTACTGGTATTCCGCCTTCCACGCTGCATGGATACAGCTGATCGCTGGGTCCGTTTATGTGTTGCCAGTACAGCTGTCAGGGCAGCGATTTCAGGTAGGGATTGATCCATTGGAGTATCGCTAACTGGCAGATTGCCATCCTGGATGAACTGGGTGTTGAATTCTCCGGCTAGAAAATCCGTGTTTTCAAGGAGGGCCTGATGGAATGGTATATTCGTACGGATCCCTAACACTCGATATTCGTCTAGGGCTCGTTTCATACGGGTAATGGTTTCCTCGCGGGTTTCCTCGTGGACGATTAATTTTGAGATCAATGCATCATAATATGGTGATATTTCAAATCCTGAATAGACTCCCGTATCTATCCTAATCCCGGGACCGGCGGGTAAGATGGATTGTGTGATCAGACCCGTAGAGGGCATAAAATCACGGAAGGGATCTTCGGCATTTATTCGGCACTCCATGGCCCAACCTTTAAGAATGATGTCTTCCTGTTTATGCTGCAGGGACAAACCGGCTGCAATGCGGATCTGCTCCTTGACGATATCAATACCGGTCACGGCTTCGGTAACAGGGTGCTCCACTTGCAACCGGGTGTTCATTTCCAGGAAATAATATTCCTTGTTCCCATTGACCAGGAATTCGATCGTCCCGGCGTTAATATAATCCACTGCCCGGGCTGCCTGGACTGCCACTTCTCCCATTTTATCTCGCAGGGCTTGATCATCTCCAATGAAGGGTGATGGAGCTTCTTCAAGCAGTTTTTGATGGCGGCGCTGGATGGAACATTCCCTTTCTCCCAGATGGATCACATTGCCATGTTGGTCCGCCAGGATCTGGATCTCAATATGCCGGGCACCCTGGATCAATTTTTCCAGGTAGATATTCCCGTCGCCAAAGGAGGATTCTGCTTCCCGGCGAGATGCGGTCAATAACCCGGGCATCTCTTTAATGTTTGCGACTTCACGCATGCCCTTACCGCCGCCGCCAGCGCTGGGTTTGATCAATAATGGAAAGCCGATCTCTGGAGCGATCTTGAGCAGGGCTTTATCTGTTAGGTCCCCCTGTCCTTCTGTACCGGGCACAACTGGCACACCGGCCTTGGAAACGGTTTCTCGAGCAACCTGTTTGTCTCCCATGGCTGAGATCGAGGAGGGTTTAGGTCCAATAAAACTGATGCCTTGGTCCTGGCAGGCCTGAGAAAAATCAGCCCTTTCAGCCAGGAAACCATACCCGGGATGGATGGCATCTGCCCCGCATTTCTGAGCGATTTCCAGGATCTTTTCGCTTCTTAAATAGGATTCACTGGCTTTGGAAGGACCTAAGCGATAGGCTTCGTCCGCGTAACGTACATGCAGGCCGTGCCGATCGGCATCGGAAAAAACCGCCACTGTCTGGATATTCAGCTCCCGACAGCTGCGGATGATCCGAACAGCAATTTCTCCCCTGTTAGCAATAAGAATTTTTTTAAACATGAATTAATCGGGGTTAACCTTATAAAGGTATATTCCCGTGTTTCTTGGGGGGATTTTTATCCCGTTTATTGTTTAACATTTCCAAAGCGTTGATTAAACGAGCCCGGGTTGTGCTGGGTTCGATGACATCGTCAATATAACCCCGGGAAGCCGCGATATAAGGATTGGCGAATTTATCGCGGTATTCCTCAACCAATTCAGCCCTTTTCTTTTCAGGGTCTTTTGCTTTGGCCAGTTCCTTCCGGAAGATGATATTCACTGCGCCTTCCGACCCCATCACGGCAATCTCCGAGCTGGGCCAGGCCAGGTTGATGTCTCCTCGGATATGTTTACTGCTCATAACGTCATATGCGCCGCCGTAGGCTTTTCGGGTGATCAGGGTGATCTTGGGGACAGTTGCCTCGCAGTAAGCATAAAGCAGTTTGGCACCGGAACGGATAATACCGCCATGTTCCTGTTCCAGGCCTGGTAGGAAACCTGGCACGTCAACGAAAGTCAGGATCGGGATATTAAAGGAATCGCAGAAGCGTACAAAACGGCCAGCTTTTTCGGAGCTATCTATATCCAATACGCCTGCCAGGAAAGCCGGCTGATTGGCTACTATGCCTACGGTATGGCCGCCCAGGCGGGCAAAACCAACCACGATATTCTGGGCATAGTCCTCCTGGATCTCATAGAATTCTGCATCATCTACCAAGAGGCAGATGACGTCTTTGATGTTATAGGGTTTTGAAGGATCATCTGGAATGATGCTATCCAGGGCTGATTCCCGCCGCAGGGGACTATCATCTGTGGG